>ENA-UOJC01000073-UOJC01000073.1-human-gut-metagenome-genome-assembly--contig:-C104-NODE-73-length-163710-cov-29.363686_pt1 | contig 163710 bp, 138 predicted proteins | sample MGYA00242339_ERZ723886 | MGnify/ENA metagenome assembly ERZ723886 | reverse complement strand
GCAACTGACTCTTAATCAGTGGGTCTAGGGTTCGAATCCCTAAGGGTGTACAAAAAGAGCATTTCTTAACAGAAATGCTCTTTTTTGTTATATATTTCTCCCTACCATTTAATATCGCCTTTAAATGTCACTTTATATCTCTTTAAATATCACTATAAAAAAGTTGCAGCCATCCAAAGTTTACACCCAGACAACTGCAACCAATCTACCAATCAAAAATATCTAAAATCTTATCCCATCATCATTACACAACTCTACTATCAACAGAAGAGCCAGTAAAGAACTGCCAGCACGGCTACCATAACAACAGCTACCATTGCTTTAATCATGCAGGTAGCCACCTTCTTTAAGACAAACAGTCCTACAACAAGGACTACCAATACCAGCGCATAATATCCAAAATCATTCATATCACATTATTATATATAAACTACCAATCTGTATTCACCACCCTATTAACGGTCATTCTTTAATGCCCTGCGGAATTCAGCCGGTATCGGAGTTTCAAATTCCATAGGCTGATGCGTTACGGGATGATAGAAACACAACACATAGGCATGCAGGCACAAGCGCTGGCACGGATCATCACCATTACCATACTTGATATCACCACACACCGGATGCCCCATATCAGCTGTATGAACACGAATTTGATTCTTACGGCCCGTTTCGAGTTTGAACTCCACCAGAGAATGAGCCGTTGTACGCTCTAATGTATGGAAATGGGTAACAGCATACTTGCCGCCATTATCCGTATCACTACTGTAAGTAATATAAGCCTTGTTATCTTTCAGCCAGTTGGCAACGGTACCTTCATCTTCTTCCATTTCTCCGGAAACCAGAGCTACATATCTGCGGTCGTACACATTATGATGCCAATCATCCTCCAAAGCCAGTTCCGTCTGCTTATCTTTGGCATAAATCATCAAGCCCGAAGTATCACGGTCCAGGCGGTGTACTACATGTGCCTGGCAGTTCTGGCGAGTCTTATGAAAATAATCATCAAGTACAGTTTTCACATTCAGAGTAGAATGACCGGCTGCCATACTCAAGATACCAATGTTTTTCTCGACAACAATCAGATATCTGTCTTCATAAACAATCTTAAGGTATCTGCTTTTAAATACCTCCTGATTCTTCTTTGTCTTGCTCACACTCACCTTCATACCCGGCTTCAGGACATAATCAAACTGGGTAATGGTTTTGCCATTTACCTTGATTCCCCTACCCTGCAGAGTCTGCTTCACCTTGGTCTTGCTAGGTCCCTTCACATTCTCCATCAGCCATTCCAGCAACGGAGCAGGTTTTTCTACCTTGTAATGCTCATATTCATTTGGGTTTCCGTAGCCATAAGCATTATTGGTATGCTTATTAAAATTTCCTTTTCTATTTTGTTGTCTCATATTGTTATCAATATCATTTTCTTAACATGAAAAACACAGAATCAATGCTGCATTTTCTCCGTTTCAGCCTACAAAAGTAAGACTTTTCTGCAAAATAACAAAAAGCCACCATGTTTTTAACTAAAAATTAGTAACTTTTGCCAATAAATCATTGTGTTTCAAATATTTTTTTGTAATTTTGCAGCAGAATAACAGAAATTGCAATGACGCAAAGAGAAGATAAAGAAAGAAACAAAACTGCCCGAGAATGTCTCGGAAAGTTTTTCTACGACCTTGCCAAGACATGTTTCTTGGTCATGGTTGCAGGTAATGCCGTCACGATATATTCTGATGGCGAATTAAAAATCTTCAATATTACCAGTATAATTATTGGTTTATTCCTTACTTGGCTTTTTGCATATATTGCTAATAAGGTATTAATTAAAAAGTAGAATCATGGGAGAAGGTTTAACAATTATATTTTCCATTATATTGGTACCTGCACTGGGGTTTGCTATTTGGCTTCGTACTCCGCAGGGTGAGCGTTTCTTGAAAAGTCTAGACTAACAACTCGATTCTTTCAAGGCATTAATAGTAGTAATAAAAAAACAAAAATAAAAGTACAGAATAATAAAAAGGAATGATTACAGTACAAAATCTTGCGATCCAATTCGGAAAGAGAGTGCTTTACAAGGATGTAAACCTCAAGTTCACTCATGGTAATATTTATGGTATCATCGGTGCTAACGGCGCCGGAAAATCTACTTTCCTCCGCGCTATCAGCGGCGACCTTGAACCAAACAAGGGTACAGTAGAAATGGGACCAGGCGAGCGACTTTCTGTCTTGGAACAGGACCACTTCAAATATGACGATTTCCGCGTGATGGATACCGTTCTGATGGGTCATCAGCCATTATGGGAAAACATGAAGGAGCGCGAGCGCCTCTATGCTAAGCCAGAGATGACAGAAGAAGATGGTAACCTCGCTGCTGAGCTGGAGCTCAAGTTTGCAGAAATGAATGGTTGGGAGGCTGAAAGCAATGCCGCACAACTTCTGCAGAACCTCGGCGTAAAGGAAGACCGCCACGACAAACTCGTAGGTGAACTTTCAAACACAGAGAAGGTGCGCGTCATGTTGGCTAAGGCACTCTTCGGCAACCCAGACAACCTCCTTCTCGATGAGCCTACCAACGACCTCGACCTCGACACAGTTGAGTGGTTGGAAGACTATCTCAGCAACATTGAACAGACCGTACTCGTAGTATCTCACGACCGTCACTTCCTCGATGCAGTAAGTACCCAGACCGTAGATATCGACTTCGGTAAGATTACGATGTTTGCAGGTAACTACTCTTTCTGGTATGAGAGTTCTCAGTTGGCACTCCGCCAGGCTCAGAACCAGAAGATGAAGGCTGAAGAGAAGAAGAAGCAGTTGGAAGAATTCATCCGCCGATTCTCAGCTAACGTTGCTAAGAGTAAGCAGACTACATCCCGCAAGAAGATGCTGGAGAAGCTGAACGTCGAAGAAATCCGTCCATCAAGCCGTAAATACCCAGGCATCATCTTCCAGATGGACCGTGAGCCAGGTAACCAGATTCTGGAGGTAGAGGGACTGAAAGCATGCGACGAAGACGGAACAGTGCTCTTCGACCATGTAAACTTCAACATCGAAAAGGGCGAGAAGGTAGTATTCCTTTCTCACAACCCTAAGGCGATGACCGCACTCTTCGAAATCATCAACGGCAACCGAAAGGCTGACGCAGGTGACTACAAGTGGGGTGTTACTATCACAACAGCTTATCTCCCACTCGATAATACAGAATTCTTCCAGAGCGACAAGAACCTTGTAGACTGGTTGAGCCAGTATGGTCCAGGTAACGAAGTTGCCATGAAGGGCTACCTCGGAAGAATGCTCTTCAGCGGCGAAGAAGTACTGAAGAAGGTAAATGTCCTCTCCGGAGGTGAGAAGATGAGATGTATGATTGCACGCATGCAGTTGCAGAACGCCAACTGCCTGATTCTTGATACACCAACCAACCACTTGGACCTGGAGAGTATTCAGGCATTCAACAACAACCTGGTAGGTTTCAAGGGCAATATCCTCTTCTCTAGCCACGACCACGAATTCATCAACACCGTGGCAAACCGCATCATCGAGCTCACTCCATCAGGCACCATCGACAAGCTCATGTCTTATGATGAGTATATCTACGATGAAGCTATCAAGGAGCAGAAGGCTAAGATGTACGGATTCTAAACAGAAAGTTATTCTGCTGTTTTAAACAGCAACCACAAATTATCTTATAATTTAATAGTGCCAATTCGATGAGAATCGGGTTGGCACACTTTTTGTCAAGCAACCAATAACAAGAATTATCATGTTTAAAAAATTTAAGACTATGTCAAAAGAAAAAGAAATCAATATAGAGGACGGAAACGTTCAGGAGACTGTTCAGAACGAAAATAATGAGCAGACAACTCAAAATGAAAATACTGAGGAAAATCAGAATACTGACAACAAGGCAGAAGAAGGTGACAACAATACAGACGCTGCTGACAAGAAGGCAGAAGAGATTGATCCTTTAACAAAAGCACAGCAAGAGGTAGAGGAACTCAAGAAACAGTTGCTCTATAAGACTGCTGAGTTTGAGAATTACCGCAAACGTACCCTCAAAGAGAAAGCAGAACTGATTTTGAATGGCGGCGAGAAGACTGTAGCTGCTATTCTGCCTATTCTCGACGACTTTGAGCGTGCCATCGCTGACAAGAGCGAAGATCCTAAGGTTATCAAGGAAGGTGTCCAGATGATTTTCAACAAGTTCGTAAAGACACTCGAAGGTCTTGGCGTAAAGAAGATTGAAACCAACGACAAGGATTTCGATGTAGATTTCCACGAGGCTATTGCTATGGTTCCAGGAATGGGCGATGACAAGAAGGGAAAGATCATTGACTGCGTCCAGACAGGTTATACGATGAACGACAAGGTGATTCGCCATGCCAAGGTAGCTGTAGGTCAGTAAGAAAGAAATATCAAAAATTATTTTTCAAAATCCAGAACATTCCATTAGAATTCTGCAAGAAAATTCAATATTTGAAATAAGCAAATGGCTAAGAGAGACTATTATGAGGTGCTGGGCGTAGACAAGTCGGCATCAGAAGACGAAATAAAGAAGGCATATCGAAAGATAGCCATCAAGTATCATCCAGACCGCAACCCTGGCAACAAAGAGGCGGAAGAGAAATTCAAGGAAGCTGCCGAAGCTTACGAAGTTCTCCACGATGCCCAGAAGCGCCAGCAGTATGACCAGTTTGGTTTCGACGGTCCACAAGGTGGATTCGGCGGATTCGGCGGTGGTGCCAGCATGGACATGAACGACATCTTCTCTATGTTTGGAGATATCTTTGGCGGACACGGCGGTTTCAGCGGCTTTGGTGGCGGCGGATTCGGCGGCGGCTCACAGAAGCGGGTTTACCAGGGTGGCGACCTTCGCGTAAGAGTAAAACTGACTCTCCAAGAGGCAGCAACAGGTGTTACCAAGCGCTTCAAGATTCGCAAGGATGTAACTTGCTCTGCATGTCATGGAACTGGTTGCGAAGGTGGTGCCCAGCCAGAAACATGTCCGGAATGTCATGGAAGCGGCTATGTATTAAAAACGGTGCGCAGCATGTTCGGCATGATGCAAACTCAGGCTGCATGTACAAAGTGTGGCGGTGAGGGAACTATCATCAAGAACAAATGTAAGGAATGCGACGGCGACGGAATCGTGAAGGGCGAGGAACTCGTAGAAATCAATATTCCTGCAGGTGTCGACAACGATATGGTTGTTACCGTTGAAGGAAAGGGTAACCAAGGCAAGCACAATGGTCTCTACGGAAACCTACAGGTAATGGTAAGCGTAGAAAAGAACGATGATTTCGAGCGTGTTGGTCAGGACTTATACCATAATCTTGTTCTTGACTTTGCAACTGCCACTTTGGGTGGCGAGGTAGAAGTCCCTACCTTGGATGGTAAGACAAAGATTAAAATAGAACCAGGCACACAACCAGGCAAACAGATCCGTTTGCGTGGCAAAGGTATGCCGGCTATTAAGGGATATGGTTATGGCCGTGGTGATATTATCGTCAATATTACCGTTTTCATCCCTACCTCTCTGACCAAAGAAGAAAAGGATCTTGTTGTGAAATTCAAGGAATGCGATAATTTCAAAGCAGATAATGCAGAGAAGAAATCTCTCTTTGAAAGTTTCAAGAATCTCTTTAAAAAATAAACAGTAAAGAGCAATCCCCGAAGAGGGCGAACTATCTTCGAAAGAACGGTTCGCTCTTTTCGGGGATTATCTGTATATATAATAAGGTATAACATATAACATGAATTATCAAGAAACTGTTGAATATCTTTTCACCAGCACGCCGGTTTTTGAAAAGATTGGAGCCAAGGCATACAAACCTGGGCTTGATACGATGTATAAAATGGATGAACACTTCGGACATCCTCATAACCAATATAAATGTATCCACATTGCAGGAACCAACGGAAAAGGCTCATCATCCCATACCCTTGCTGCAATCCTGCAGAGCCAGGGCTATAAGGTCGGCCTGTTCACATCTCCACATCTTGTAGATTTTAGAGAACGCATTCGCGTAAATGGTGAGATGGTAAGCGAAGAGTATGTAATCAACTTTGTAGAAAACAACCGGAAATTCTTCGAACCGCTACATCCTTCGTTCTTTGAACTGACCACCATGATGGCATTTCAGTATTTTGCAGAACAAAAGGTAGACTTTGCTGTCATCGAAGTTGGATTGGGAGGAAGACTGGATAGTACCAACATCATCACTCCTATCCTATCCGTTATCACGAACATCAGTTTTGACCACACCCAATTCCTCGGGAATACACTCGGCGAGATTGCAGGCGAAAAGGCGGGTATCATCAAGCCACAGATTCCTGTCGTTATTGGCGAATGGAACGAAGAGACCCAACCTGTGTTCATCAAGAAAGCCCATGAGCAGAATTCTCCTATCCATTTTGCACATGCAATTGACGCAGACATGAACTTCGAACTGAAAGGCAACTATCAGAAAAAGAACTTCTGCACCATATCCGCAGCCGTAGAATGTCTGAAGGAAGAAGGAATAGAAATCAAAGATGAAAGCATAAAGAACGGCTTCGAACATGTATGCGAGCTGACAGGCTTACGTGGCAGATGGGAAAAACTCAACGAGCACCCTCTCACCATCTGTGATACGGGACATAACCTTGCCGGATGGGAGTATCTGGAACCTCAGATTGCATCCGTCAAAGCCGATACGAAACATATTGTCTTCGGAATGGTTGACGACAAAGATGTTGAGCATGTAATGGGACTATTAGAAAAGTTGCCAAAAGAAAGCACGATTTTCTATTGGACGCAGCCATCAACCAAAAGAGCGATTCCTGTAGACAAATTATACGGATACGCACAAAAGCACGGCTTAAACGGAACATGCTATCAAACTATCGCACAGGCATTTAACAAAGCAAAAGCAAACGCAAAAAAAGACGATTTTATCTTTATTGGCGGATCAAGTTACGTCGTTGCCGATTTGCTATCAGAATCGTTTTAGGATTTTTTAAATCAAAAAGTTCATAAAATATTTGTAATACTCATTTTTTTTTAGTTACTTTGCAGTACATTACTTAAACCAAAGTAAGGTAACTAAAAAAAAGTGAGATATTATGAATACAGAACCAGCAAATAAGTGTGGTTTGAAAAGAGAAGATTTTCAGACCACAGTGAATGGCAAGAAGACTGATCTCTTCGTGTTAAGAAACAAGCAAGGCAACGAAGTTGCAGTGACTAACTATGGTGGAGCAGTCGTAGCCATCATGATGCCTGACAAGGATGGCAACTATGCCAACCTCATCCAAGGCCATGACAACATACAGGACGTCATCAACTCACCAGAGCCATTCTTGAGTGTGCTCATCGGTCGTTATGGCAACCGTATTAAAGAAGGCAAGTTCATACTTCACGGCAAGGAGTATCAATTGGCATGCAACGATGGTCCCAACCACCTGCATGGTGGACCTACAGGTTTCCACACCAAAGTTTGGGATGCAACCCGCATGAGTGATAGCGCTGTCGTGTTGAAATACACGAGCCCTTATGGTGAAGAAGGCTTCACTGGTGAGTTGACAGTTTGGGTAGCTTACACATTGACCGACGACAATGAGTTCGTTATCAAGTATCAGGCTACAACCAACAAGACAACCATCTGCAACCTGACACACCACGCTTTCTTCTCAATCCAGGGTATTGCTAATCCTACCCCAACAGTTGACAATATCATCTGTGAGGTGAACGCAAACTACTATCTCCCTATCGATAAGTATTCTATCCCTACAGGTGAGATTTTGAAGGTTGAGGGCACACCATTCGATTTCCGTACACCAAAGCCAATTGGTCAGGACATCAATGCAGACAACGAGCAGATCAAGAATGGTCAGGGCTATGACCACAACTATGTATTGAACAAGACTGAAGAAGGTGAGTTGAGTTTCGCTGCCCGTATAAAAGACCCTGTAAGCTGCCGTACCATGGAGGTTTATACCACAGAACCTGGTTTGCAGATGTACACAGGTAATTTCCTTGCAGGTATCTCAGGACAGTTTGGTGCAACATTCCCACGTCGCAGTGCTGTCTGCTTCGAGGCACAGAAGTTCCCAGACACTCCAAATCACACCTATTTCCCAAGTTGCAGATTAAATCCGGGTGAAACATACACCCAGAAGACAATCTATAAGTTTGGAATTGACAAATAAATCAGAATAAATCATGGAGCAGGTACTCTAAACAGCACTTGCTCCATTTTCGCGCTTGAATGACAAACCCCATCCAGCGCGACAACAATCTTAAAGAGAAGTCTTAACGTCTTTAAAGAAGAAACAACCTCTTAGAAGAAAAGAGTAGCAACCTCTTTACCATAAAAGAGAATCAATAACCTCTTCAAAAAGAGTATAAACAAGCTTTTCGCAAATAATAATAACAAATAACAATATCAACTATCAAAAAAATGGAAAACCAAAGTAAAAATGGCAATATCATCGCCATTATCACGATGATGTTCCTCTACGCCATGATTTCGTTCGTAACGAATTTGGCTGCTCCTATCGGAGTTATTTGGAAAAATGTATTCGCTGACAGCGGAAGTGCTAACATGATCGGTATGCTGGGTAACGCCATGAACTTCTTGGCTTACCTCTTCATGGGTATCCCTGCAGGTAAGTTGCTCACCAAGATCGGTTACAAGAAGACCGCCCTCACCGGTATCGCTACCGGATTCGTAGGCGTGCTCATCCAGTTCCTTTCAGGTAAGTTCGGTGCCGACATCTCAGGCTTCGCTGTTTACCTCTTCGGTGCGTTCATCTCAGGTTTCGCAGTTTGTATTTTGAATACTGTTGTAAACCCAATGTTGAACCTCATCGGTGGTGGTGGTAACCGCGGTAACCAGTTGAACCTCATCGGTGGTACATTGAACAGTTTATCCGGAACTTTAACTCCAATGCTCGTAGGTGCCCTTATCGGTACTGTTACTGCTAATACAAAAATGGTAGATGTGAACCTCGTGCTTTACATTGCCCTTGCCGTATTCGCAGCAGCATTCGTTATCTTGAACTTCATCCCTATCCAGGATCCAGAGATGGGTAAGACTACAGACAAGACTGTATTCGAGCATTCGCCATGGGCTTTCCGCCACTTCAACCTCGGCGTTATCGCAATCTTCGTTTATGTAGGTGTTGAGGTAGGCATTCCTGGAACATTGAACTTCTACATTTCTGATACAACAGCAAATGGTGGTGGTTTCATCAATGGTACAGCCTTGGCAAATGCAGCAGCTATCGGTGGTTTCGTTGCAGGTACATACTGGCTTCTGATGCTGGTTGGTCGTCTTTGCTCTAGTTTTATTGCTGACAAGGTATCTAGCCGCATGATGATGATGATTGCCAATGGTGCAGGTATGATCTTTATCGTCCTCGCCGTACTTCTCGGCAAGTCAACAACAGTAGAAATGCCTGTATTTACAGGTACATCATTCCAGATGGTAACAGTGCCTATCGCTGCCATGTTTCTGGTACTCTGCGGTCTCTGCACTTCTATCATGTGGTCTTCTATCTTCAACCTTGCTACTGAGGGTCTTGGCAAGTATACAGCCCAGGCTTCAGGTATCTTCATGATGATGGTAGTAGGTGGTGGATTGATGCCATTGGTACAGAACTTCATCGCAGACAACGCTGGCTATATGGCTAGTTACATTGTGCCTCTCATCTGTATGGCATACATGTTCTTCTATGCTGTAGCTGGTTGCAAGAACATCAACAAGGATATTCCTGTTGATTAATAACACGAAATAAATTAGCCCTAAGGCTTATATAGTCTTGGGGCTAAATCATATAATCAAATCTTTAGTAACAACTCAACAAAAACTTAACTAATTATGGATATTGAAAAAGTAAGAAGCCGATTCATCAAGCATTTCGATGGTAAAACAGGTAACATCTACATGTCACCAGGTCGTATTAACTTGATTGGTGAGCATACCGATTATAATGGTGGATTTGTTTTCCCAGGTGCAGTAGATAAGGGTATCATGGCAGAAATCCGTCCTAACGGAACAGATACCGTCATGCTCTACTCTATCGACTTGAAGGACCGTGTAGAATTCAAGGTTAATGATCCTGAAGGTCCACGCGCTTCATGGGCACGTTACATCTATGGTGTTTGCCAGGAGATGAAGGCATTGGGCGTTGACGTAAAGGGTTTCAATGCAGCATTCTATGGTGATGTGCCTCTCGGTGCAGGTATGTCTTCATCTGCTGCTCTTGAAAGCTGTTTTGCTTTTGCTTTGAACGACCTCTTTGGTGACAACAAGGTTTCTAAATGGGATCTCGTTCTCGCTGGTCAGGCTACAGAGCACAAGTATGTAGGTGTTAACTGCGGTATTATGGACCAGTTTGCTTCTGTTTTCGGTAAGGAAGGTAAGTTGATGCGCCTCGATTGCAACAGCCGCGAATTTGAATACTTCCCATTCGAGCCTAAGGGCTATAAACTCTGTCTGGTAAACTCTAAGGTAAAGCACGAGCTGGCAGGTTCTCCATACAACGACCGTCGCAACTCTTGCGAAAATGTTGTTAAGCACATTGCAGCAAAGCACCCAGAAGCTAAGTTCGAAACTCTCCGTGATTGCACTTGGGAACAGTTGGAAGAGGTTCGCGCTGAGGTAGGCGAAGAGGATTACAGCCGCGCTCACTTCGTATTGGGCGAGAAGGACCGCGTATTGGCAGTCTGCGATGCTCTTGAGAAGGGCGACTACGAGACAGTAGGCCAGAAGATGTACGAGACTCACCACGGCTTGAGCAAGGAATATGAGGTAAGCTGCGAGGAACTCGACTTCTTAAACGATGTTGCTAAGGAGAACGGTGTTACTGGTAGCCGTATCATGGGCGGTGGCTTCGGTGGCTGCACCATCAACCTGGTAAAGGACGATATCTACGACAAGTTCGTTGAGGACGTTACAGCTAAGTTCACAGCCAAATATGGTCATGCTCCAGAGATTTACCCTGTAATCATCTCAGAGGGTTCTCACAAGGTTTGCTAATATATACATTATATTATAATATAAGGAACTGCAGTTAGTGTTTGCTAACTGCAGTTTTTTTTGTCCCAAATAAGCCAAAAACAGGCGTATTCATACAAATAGTGTTAAAAAGACACTTTAGAAGAAAAAAAGTTAGGGAAAACGCTTGCAGATTCGAAATAAAATTGTAATTTTACACCCAAAATGAATAGACAATAAAAAACAGCCTAAAAATGAGTACATTTAAGACCCTATTTATGGGAGTTGGTTTTGCGGCTATCGCTACCCTCTCAGCTTGTTCATCAAGCAGCAATGCAAGTCTCACACAATCTGGTTTGAATCCAGCAGATTTCGATTCAACAGTATTGGGCAAGAAGACTGAGTTAGTAACTCTCAAGAACGCAAACGGCATGGAAGTTTGCCTCACCAATTATGGTGGACGTGTCGTTTCCATTTCCGTTCCAAACAAGGACGGAAAGCCAACAGATGTGGTTCTTGGTTACGATAATATCCATCAGTATGCTGACACCCTTAACACTCCTTCAGATTATGGTTCTTCTGTAGGACGTTATGCCAACCGTATCAAGGATGCTAAACTTTCACTTGCTGGTTCAACATACCAGTTGAAGGCAAATGATAATGGCAACTGCCTGCATGGTGGTGGTGCTACAGGATGGTTGAACCAGGTTTACGACATTACAGAGAAGAACGACTCATCCGTTACCTTCACTATCAATGCGAAGGATGGCGAGAATGGTTTCCCTGGCAACGTAACAGCAACAGCTAAATATACAGTCAAGAGTGACAACACACTCGACATCGAGTTTGGCGCTACAACAGACAAAGAGACCGTTGTCAATATGACCAACCACAGTTACTTCAACTTGAATGGCGATCCATCTAAGGAAGGTTTCGATCAGGTAATGTACATCAATGCAGATAAGTTCACTCCTGCAGATTCACTTTACATCCCAACTGGTGAAATCAAGAGTGTCGATGGAACCCCTATGGATTTCCGTAAACCTGCAGAAATCGGCAAGAAGGTTGATTACAACTTTGATCAGATTAAGAATGCCACAGGTTACGACCACAACTGGTGTTTGAACACATATAAGAATGGTAAGGGCGATGACAAAACAGTTTGCGCAAGCCTCTACTCACCAAAGAGCGGTATCCTTCTTGAAGTATTTACCAATGAGCCTGGTATTCAGGTCTACACTGGTAACTTCCAAGGTACAGGTATTGCCTGCAAGCATGGCATCAAGTATCCTAAACACGTAAGCGTTTGCTTCGAGAGCCAGAAATATCCTGATTCTCCAACCAAGATTGCTCAGGGTGTAAAGGATTGGACAGATGCCACATTGAAGCCAGGAGAGAAATACTATTCTCACCTCGCTTACAAATTCAGCGTTAAAAAGTAAGCATAAGTTAGTTTAAAAGTTAGCGAACCGGCGGATAAAGTCCGCCGGAACAGCTAACATCCAACAAGAAGTTTTCGCAATGACAAAAAACGAAATGTGCTGGATAAGAAACTAACATAATAAGCATCCAATAAAAGAGAAAAACAAACAAATAATAATAAACAAACAATCTTATAGTAATTATGAATTGGAATTCAACAGAATTCGTATGGCTTGATTGGGCTGTACTCGCCATTGGTGTAATCGGCGTAATTTGGGCTGTCTGGCACGCAATCGTGAAAGACAGAAAGGCTCAGAAAGGTGAAGACTCTTCTGCTTATCTCTTCGGTAAGGGTGAGCCATGGTATGTAATCGGTATGGCTATTTTTGCTGCCAACATTGGTTCTGAGCACCTCGTTGGTTTGGCAGGTACAGGTGCCAAGAGTGGTGTCGGTATGGCACACTGGGAGATGCAGGGTTGGATGATCCTCATCCTCGGTTGGTTGTTCGTACCTTTCTATCAGTTACTCATCAACAAGATGGGTAAAATCATCACCATGCCAGACTTCCTGAAGTTCCGCTATACCCAGCGCACAGGTTCATGGCTCTCTATCATCACCCTCGTAGCTTACATCCTTACTAAGGTGAGTGTTACAGCCCTTACAGGTGGTATCTTCTTTGAATATCTTTGGGGCTTGAACTTTTGGGCTGGTGCCATCGGCTTGATTATCCTCACTACCATCTTCACCGTATTCGGTGGTATGAAGGGTGTGATGACATTGTCAACCATCCAGACTCCTATCCTCGTCATCGGTTCTTTCCTCGTACTCTTCCTCGGTCTCTCTACCCTCGGCGGTGGCAGCATCTCTGCCGGTTGGGCCGACATGATGGATTACTGCGGCAAGCTGAACAATGGTTATGGTACAACTCACATGTTCCACTGGGAGGCTGGTGACTCTATGTATCAGGAGTATCCTGGTTTCGTAGTATTCATCGGTGCAACCATCATCGGTTTCTGGTACTGGTGTACAGACCAGCACATCGTTCAGCGTGTACTCGGTCAGGTTCCTGGCGAGAGCAACGTAGAGGTTATGAAGCGTGCCCGCCGCGGTACTATCGCAGCCGGTTTCTTCAAGGTACTCCCTTGCTTCATGTTCCTGATTCCAGGTATGATTGCAGCCGCTTTGGATCAGAAGGGTGCTATCCAGATGAACGAGACTGATGCAGCCTTCGCCATCATGGTAAAGACCGTACTTCCTGCAGGTATCAAGGGTATCGTAACTATCGGTTTCATCTGTGCATTGGTTGCTTCTTTGGCAGCATTCTTCAACAGCTGTGCTACCCTCTTCACCGAGGACTTCTACAAGCCATTGAAGAAGGGCATGTCTGAGGCTCACTACGTACTCGTTGGCCGTATCGCTACCGTTGTAGTTGTTGTTCTCGGTTTCGCATGGTTGCCAATCATGATGAAGATGGATACATTGTACAATTATCTCCAGGGTATCCAGTCACTCCTGGCTCCAGCCATGGTAGCCGTATTTGCAATGGGTATCTTCTTCAAGAAGATTACTCCAAAGGCAGGTGAATACACCATGATTACCGGTTTCCTCATCGGTATGCTCCGCCTCGTTACCAACGTCATCACTGATACAGGTAAGGCAACAATGGATGGTGCGTTCTGGGATTACACCGCATGGTTCTGGCAGACCAACTGGCTCGTATTCGAGTGCTGGTTGCTCGTATTCCTCATCATTTTCATGGTAGTAGTAAGCTGCTTCACTCCAGCTCCAAGCAAGGAGCAGGTAGAGGCAATCACCTTCACATCAGACTTCAAGAAGTCTATCCGTGAGAGTTGGAGTGCCTTCGATATTATCGGTACCCTCGTAGTAATCGGCCTCTGCGCAGCATTCTACGCATACTTCTGGTAAAATATTATTCCCATCAGGAGTAAGAAGTGAGGAGTCTGGAATTTTCTCAAAAATCAGACAAAACAGTTTTCTGTTGAAAAAACGCAATCCTTACTTCTCCTTCTTACTCCTTGATTTTCTCTCGAAGCCGCTCTCTGAAGAGCAAGCACAAAGAATACAACTATACATACATTGAATCATTACATCAAAACAGCAAAAGACCATGACCCAGTTTTATAATGAATACTCCAAAGTATTAGTATCCGTCGATTGTATCATTTTCGGTTTCGACGGTAGCAACCTCCAGGTACTGATAGGTAAACGCAAGATGGACCCGGGAAGAGGCGAATGGTCACTCTATGGTGGTTTCGTTGGTGCAACAGAAAATCTAGAAGATGCAGCCAACAGAGTCATCCTGGAACTTACTGGAATGAAAAACCTCTATATAAGACAAGTAGGAGCTTTCGGCCGTATCGACCGTGACCCAGGTGAGCGAGTTATCTCAATCGCCTATTGCACTCTCATCAATGTGAAAGACTATGATGACAGCCTCCGTGTAGAACACGGATTGGAATGGGTTAGTCTGAATGAACTTCCAGAACTTTACTCAGACCACAAACTCATGATTCGCAATGCTATCGCTCAGGTACGCCGCCGTATCAATCATGAGCCATTAAGTTTCAAACTCCTCCCCGACCTCTTTACCCTGACACAGCTTCAGCACGTATTCGAGGCAGTAATAGGCGAAGAGATTGATAAGCGCAACTTCCGCAAGCGCGTGAAGGATATCGACTTCATCGAGAAGACAGAACTCATCGATAAAGTCAACTCAAAACGAGGTGCCGCCCTCTACCGCTTCAACAAGAAAGCATACGAGGAAGACCCATCGTTCAACTTGAAATAGAATAAACAATTTTAAACAAAAGATATTATGTTAGAAGAATTGAAAGAAAAAGTGTTCAAGGCAAACCTTGATCTCGTTAAGCACAACCTCGTGCTCTTTACATGGGGTAATGTGAGCGGAATCGACCGCGAAAAAGGTCTGGTTGTCATCAAGCCATCTGGCGTCGACTATGACACCATGAAGGCTAGCGATATGGTAGTGGTAGAATTGGAAACAGGTAAGGTAGTAGAAGGCGATCTGAACCCTTCATCTGATACTCCAACCCACTTGGTTCTCTACCGCGCATTCCCTGAGTTGGGTGGCGTAGTTCATACCCACTCTACTTATGCTACAGCTTGGGCACAGGCTGGCTTGGACATCCCTAACATTGGTACAACTCATGCTGATTACTTCCACGATTGCATCCCTTGCACTGATGCGATGACCGAGGATATGATGGCAGAATATGAGCACAACACAGGTGTTGTCATCGTTGACCGTTTCAAGAAAGACAACATCAACCCGGTTCATACTCCGGGCGTATTGGTTAAGAACCATGGTCCTTTCACATGGGGTAAGGATGCTGACCAGGCTGTTTATCACGCAGTAGTAGCTGAACAGGTGGCAAAAATGGCTTTCATCTCATTCTCTGTGAATCCAAACACCACCATGAACCCATTGCTCGTAGAGAAGCACTTCAACCGCAAGCACGGCCCTAACGCTTACTACGGACAGAAAAAGCACTAATCAACAGTGCTTCAAATAAAGATAATAAATCAATCACATAAACAATAACAATTGATACAACAAACAATCATGATTAAAGCATTTGAAAATTTAGAGGTTTGGTTTGTAACTGGTGCACAGCTTCTTTACGGAGGCGAAACAGTTAAGATAGTAGATGGTCACTCAAAGGACATGGTAGATGGTCTGAACAATAGTGGCATCATTCCAATCAAGGTAGTTTACAAGGGCACAGCTAACTCTTCTGCAGAGGTAGAGGCTGTCATGAAGGCTGCCAACAACGACGCGAAGTGTGTAGGTATCATCACATGGATGCACACCTTCTCTCCTGCTAAAATGTGGATCAAGGGCTTGCAGGCTCTCGAGAAGCCTCTCCTCCACTTCCACACTCAGTACAACGCAGAACTCCCTTGGGATTCTATCGACATGGACTTCATGAACCTCAACCAGTCTGCTCACGGCGACATCGAGTTCGGTCACATCTGCACCCGTATGCGCATCCCTAGAAAGGTAGTTGTAGGCTACTGGAAGAGCGAAGAGGCTCAGAAGCAGATTGCAACATGGGCTCGTGTTGCTGCCGGTGTTGCTGATGCTCACAACGTACGCTGCCTCATGTTCGGTATGAACATGAACAACGTAGCCGTAACAGATGGCGACCGCGTAGAGTTCGAACAGCGCTTGGGTTACCACGTAGATTACTATCCAGTATCTTCACTCATGGAGTACTACAAGAAGGTAACTGATGCAGAGGCTGATGCCCTCGTAGAGGAGTATAAGAAAGAGTACACCATCAAGATCGATGAGTCTGGCGAGGAAGTTTATTGGGAGAAGGTGAAGAACGCAGCTAAGGCTGAGATCGCTCTCCGTCGCGTATTGAAGGATGAGAATGCAGTAGCATTCACAACCAATTTTGATGACCTCGGTGACGCAGACATCGACGATCCAAACTTCTGCGGTTTCGACCAGATTCCAGGTTTGGCTTCACAGCGCCTGATGGCAGAGGGTTATGGTTTCGGTGCAGAGGGTGACTGGAAGACAGCTTGCCTCTACCGCACACTCTGGGTTATGAACCAGGGCTTGGAGAAGGGTTGCTCATTCCTCGAGGACTACACACTGAACTTCGCTGAGGACCGCACATCAAGCCTCCAGAGCCACATGCTCGAGGTTTGCCCATTAATCGCTTCAGACAAGCCAAAGCTCGAGGTTCACTTCCTCGGCATCGGTATCCGCAAGCAGCAGACAGCTCGCCTCGTGTTCACATCTAAGACTGGTAAGGGTGTTAAGGCAACAGTAGTTGACCTCGGCAATCGTTTCCGTCTCATCGCAAGTGAGGTAGAGTGCATCGAGCCAAAGGCAATGCCTAAGCTTCCTGTAGCTTCAGCTCTTTGGATTCCACAGCCAACATTCGAGATTGGTGCAGGTGCTTGGATCCTCGCTGGTGGTACTCACCACAGTGCATTCTCTTACGATATCACTGCTGAGTACTGGGAGGACTTCTGCGAGATTCTGGGTATTGAGTTCGTTAACATCGACAAGAACACAACAATCAGCAGCTTCAAGCAGCAGCTCCGCAACAACGAGATTTATTACATGCTCAACAAGGCGTTGAGATAATTTAAGTGAAGAGTGAAGAACGAATAGTGAAGAATCCGAATGATTTTCAAGGCTTTACCCTTTGTTCTTTACATTAAACATTTAAAAGAAATGAGCGCAAAAACTATAATAGAATCAGGTAAGGCCATTCTCGGTATCGAGTTTGGCTCTACCAGAATCAAGGCTGTCTTGATCGACACCGACAACAACCCTATCGCACAGGGTAGCTTTGAGTGGGAAAACCAGTTGGTTGATGGTCTCTGGACTTACAGCATCGACACAATCTGGAAAGGTTTGCAGGATTGTTATGCCGACCTCCGCAAGAACGTGAAGGCTGAGTACGACTGCGAAATCAAGCAGTTGGCTGCCATCGGTATTTCTGCGATGATGCACGGCTACATGGCTTTCGGTAAGGATGAGAACATTCTCGTTCCTTTCCGCACATGGCGTAACACCAATACAGCCAAGGCTGCAGCTGAACTTTCAGAGCTCTTCCACTTCAACATCCCATTGCGTTGGAGTATCTCTCACGTATATCAGGCTATCCTGAATGGTGAGGACCACATCAACAAGATTGACTTCCTTACCACTCTCGCCGGTTATATCCACTGGCAGCTCACAGGCAAGAAGGTTTTGGGCGTAGGCGATGCATCAGGTATGCTCCCTATCGACTCTAACACCAACAACTACGATGCAGAGATGGTAGCTAAGTTCGATAAGCTCATCGAGCCTAAGAACCTGGGCTGGAAGATTCTCGACATTCTCCCTGAGGTACTGAACGCAGGCGAAGATGCTGGCGTATTGACCGAGGAAGGTGCAAAGAAGCTCGACCCATCAGGCACACTCCAGGCAGGCACCCCACTCTGTCCTCCAGAAGGTGATGCAGGTACTGGTATGGTAGCTACCAACGCTGTACGTCAGCGCACAGGTAACGTCAGTGCAGGTACATCTTCTTTCTCTATGATTGTATTGGAGAAAGCCTTGAGCCAACCTTACGAAGTCATTGATATGGTGACTACTCCAGACGGCAGCCCTGTAGCAATGGTTCACTGCAACAACTGTACTTCAGACCTCAATGCATGGGTAGGTTTGTTCAAGCAGTATCAGGAGTTGCTCGGTGTTCCAGTAGATATGAACGAGGTATTCGGCAAGCTCTACAACCACGCTCTTGAAGGCGATGCTGATTGCGGTGGCTTGATTGCTTACAACTATATCTCTGGTGAGCCTGTAACAGGTCTTGCAGAAGGTCGCCCTATGTTCGTACGTTCTGCCAACGACCACTTCAACCTTGCCAACTTCATGCGTGCTAACCTCTATGCTTCAGTAGCTGTATTGAAGATTGGTAACGATGTATTGTTCAAGGACGAGAAGGTACAGGTAGATCGCATCACAGGTCATGGCGGTTTGTTCAAGACCAAGGGTGTAGGTCAGCGCATCCTCGCTGCAGCCATCAACTCCCCTATCTCTGTCATGGAGACAGCAGGCGAAGGTGGTGCATGGGGTATCGCCCTGCTCGCAGGTTATCTCGTTAACAACGAAGAGAAGTTGAGCCTGGCAGATTATCTCGACAAGAAGGTATTTGCAGGCAATACTGGTGTAGAGATTGCACCTACTGCCGAAGATGTAGCCGGTTTTGATAAATATATTGAAACCTACAAGGCTGGTCTTGCCATCGAAAAGGCAGCAGTTGAGAACAAAAAGTAAATAAACGATAAATACGTTTGTGGGGATTCTACCTCCACAAACGTATTATACTTAAAATCGACAACAATTAATAAGAACAATGATGAAGAAACTATTCGCTACCACATTGCTTTCAACAGCAGTTGCATTCTCAGCTCAAGCTCAGGATGTAACAGGAACAATCCATGCCAACCAGGGAACACAGAAAATCAACAAAGAGATTTATGGCCAGTTTGCCGAGCATCTCGGAAGTTGTATCTATGGTGGTCTTTGGGTAGGTCCTGATTCTAAGATTCCTAACACTCAGGGTTACCGCAACGACGTGCTCCAAGCCCTCAAGGACCTGAAAGTGCCTGTATTAAGATGGCCTGGAGGATGCTTCGCTGACGAGTATCACTGGATGGATGGTATCGGTCCACGTGAGAAGCGACCAAAGATGCAGAACAACAACTGGGGTGGAACCATTGAGGACAACTCTTTCGGTACACACGAGTTTCTGAATCTCTGCGAGATGTTGGGTTGCGAGCCTTACATCAGCGGCAACGTGGGTTCCGGCACTGTTGAGGAATTGGCAAAGTGGGTGGAATATATGACCAGCGATGGAGATACTCCTATGGCAAAACTCCGCCGACAGAACGGCCGCGACAAGGCTTGGAAGGTAAAATACCTCGGTGTTGGTAACGAAAGTTGGGGCTGCGGTGGCAACATGCGTCCTGAGTATTATTCAGATCTCTTCCGCCGCTACTCTGTTTATTGCCGCAACTATGACGGGAACCAGCTCTATAAGATTGCATCTGGAGCGAGCGATTACGATTATAACTGGACTAAGGTATTGATGGACCGTATCGGCAACCGTGCCAACGCCATCTCTCTACATTATTATACAGTAACAGGCTGGACAGGCAGCAAGGGTTCTGCCACCAAGTTCAACAATGAGGATTACTACTGGACCATGGGCAAGGCGCTCGGCATAGAAGATGTCATCAAGAAGCACGAGGCTATCATGGACAAGGCTGATCCAAAGAAGCAGGTAGCCCTCCTCGTTGACGAATGGGGAACCTGGTGGGATGAGGAGCCTGGCACAATCAAGGGCCACCTCTATCAGCAGAACTGTATGCGCGATGCCTTCGTTGCTGCACTCTCGCTGAATGTATTCCACCGCCATACAGAGCGTGTGAAGATGACCAATATCGCACAGATTGTCAACGTACTCCAGTCAATGATCCTGACAGATACAAAGGGAACAGGTCACATGGTTCTGACTCCAACCTATCATGTATTCAACATGTACAAGGACTTCCAGGAGGCAACCTATCTCCCAATGGATGTAAAGTGCGACTCTATGGATGTTCGCGGTGATGATCACGCAAAAGATGGAAGAAAGATTCCATTGGTATCTACTTCAGCAGCCAAGAAGGCAGATGGAACCATTGTGGTTGCTCTTGCCAATGTCAGTCTTGACAAGGCTCAGCAGGTAGAGTTTAATCTGGATGGTGCAGCTGCTCCAAAAGCTGTAACAGGACAGATTCTTTCCTGCAACAAGGTGAGCGATTACAACGACTTCGCACACCCGGATGTAGTGAAGCCTGCAGTTTTTAAGGATGCAAAAGTAAAGAAAAACACCCTTAAAGTAAAAATTCCTGCAAAATCTATCGTAGTTTTGAAAATAAAATAGTATCTTTGAAGGCGAAAAAGGAAGTATCCTTCTTTTGAGTAGCCTTCAGAGCTGGAAAAACAAGAATATTTCAGCAGAAATAACAACAATAATAAATATAAAATTATGAACGACATTAAAGTAATGAATCATGCAGCTGATAACATCCGTATCTTGGCTGCTTCAATGGTAGAAAAGGCAAACTCAGGTCACCCAGGTGGTGCTATGGGTGGTTCTGACTTCATCAACGTGCTCTTCTCTGAGTACCTGGTTTATGATCCAGCAGATCCAACATGGACTGGTCGCGACCGCTTCTTCCTCGACCCAGGTCACATGAGCCCAATGCTCTATGCTGGTTTGGCTTTGCGTGGTTTCTTCTCAATGGAAGACCTCAAGCAGTTCCGCCAGTGGGGTTCTGTAACTCCTGGTCACCCAGAGCTCGACCTTCAGCGTGGTATCGAGAACTCATCTGGTCCTCTCGGTCAGGGTCATGCCCTCGCAGCTGGTGCAGCTGTTGCAGAGAAGTTCCTCGAGGCTCGTCTGGGTTCAACCATGATGCAGCACAAGATTTACGCATACATCTCTGATGGTGCTGTAGAGGAAGAGATTTCTCAGGGTGTTGGTCGTATCGCCGGTAACCTCGGTCTGAACAACCTCATCATGTTCTACGATTCTAACGACATCCAGCTCTCTACAGAGTGTGGCGTTGTAATGAACGAGGATACTGAGATGAAGTACAAGGCTTGGGGCTGGAATGTCATCAAGATCAACGGTAACGACGTAGCTCAGATTCGTGAGGCGCTCGATGCTGCCCAGAAGGAGCAGGACCGCCCTACTCTCATCATCGGTAAGACCGTAATGGGTAAGGGTGCTCTCCGCGCAGACGGCACAAGCTACGAGGCTTGCATCAATACTCACGGCGCTCCTCTCGGTGGCGACGCTTACGTCAATACAATCAAGCACCTCGGTGGTGATCCTGAGAATCCATTCGTTATCTTCGACGATGTAAAGGAAATCTACGCTAAGCGTGCTGAAGAGTTGAAGAAGATCGTAGCTGAGCGCAAGGCTGCAGAGGCTGAGTGGCGCAAGGCTAACCCTGAGAAGGCTGCCCAGATGGATGAGTGGTTCAGCGGCAAGGCTCCTAAGGTAGACTGGAGCAAGGTTGAGCAGAAGGCTGGTTCAGCTACACGTGCAGCATCTGCTGCTTGTCTCGGTGTTTTGGCAGAGCAGGTTCCTAACATGATCTGTGCTTCTGCTGACCTTTCTAACTCTGATAAGACAGACGGTTTCTTGAAGAAGACCAAGAGCATCGTTCGTGGTGACTTCTCTGGTGCTTTCTTCCAGGCAGGTGTTGCTGAGTTGACAATGGCTGATATGTGTATCGGTATGATGCTCCACGGTGGTGTGGTTGCAGCAATGGGTACATTCTTCGTATTCTCTGATTATATGAAGCCAGCTGTTCGTCTCGCTGCCCTGATGCAGGTTCCAGTGAAGTTCATCTGGACTCACGATGCATTCCGCGTTGGTGAGGACGGACCTACTCACGAGCCAGTTGAGCAGGAGGCACAGATCCGCTTGATGGAGAAGTTGAAGAACCACGCAGGCAAGGACAGCGTTCGCGTATTCCGTCCAGCTGATGCTGACGAGACTACAGTTTGCTGGAAGCTCGCTATGGAGAATGTAGAGACTCCTACAGCTTTGATCTTCTCTCGCCAGGGCATTGCCAAGTTGCCAGAGGGAACAGACTATGAGCAGGCAGCCAAGGGTGCTTACATCGTAGCAGGCAGCGACGAGAATCCAGACGTTATCTTGGTAGCTAGCGGTTCTGAGGTTTCTACATTGGAGGCTGGTTGCGAGGCTTTGCGTGCCGACGGCATCAAGGTTCGCGTGGTAAGTGCTCCATCAGAGGGCTTGTTCCATGGTCAGAGCAAGGAGTATCATGAGAGCGTATTGCCAAAGAACGCTAAGATCTTCGGTATGACTGCCGGTCTTCCTGTAACACTTCAGGGTCTCGTAGGCGCTAATGGTAAGGTTTGGGGTATGGAGAGCTTCGGTTTCTCAGCTCCTTACAAGGTACTTGATGAGAAGCTCGGTTACACAGGCGAGAACGTTTACAAGCAGGTAAAGGCTTTCTTGGCTGAAGCATAAAGTTAAGTGAAGAGTGAAGAACGAAGAGTGAAGAATTCAACTGTTTTTATTTTCGGATAATCCTTTGAATCATCTTCTGCTTTTCGCACTTCACTCTCCTTTTCATATTTATCAGGAGGGTCATGTTTCGTATTTCATGTAAGATGATTTTCGAATGTTATCCCTCTATATATTTTATTAACCTTGTGAAGCGATGAAGCAGGTATGCGAGAGAAAAAGGATTTGAATTCTTCACTCTCCACTCTTCGTTCTTCACTTAAAAAACTTAAGTATTATGGAAGTAAAGACAGTTGGTATTGCATGCGATCACGCAGGTTTTCCATTGAAGCAATTCGTTTTGGAATATTTGGAAAAGAAGGGTTATCCTGTAAAGGATTATGGTACATACAGCGATGCGAGTGTAGACTATCCTGACTTCGGTCATGCTCTTGCTAAAGGCATTGAGAGCGGCGAAGTTTATCCAGGTATCGGCATTTGCGGTAGCGGCGAAGGTATCGCCATGACATTGAATAAGCATCAGGGTGTACGTGCCGGATTGGCATGGTGCAAAGAGATTGCTCATTTGGTTCGTCAGCACAACGATGCCAACGTATTGGTACTTCCAGGTCGTTTCGTAGACAACAAGACCGCCGAGGCTATTCTCGACGAGTTCTTTGCCACAACATTCGAGGGTGGTCGTCACGAGCGTCGCGTCAAGAAGATTCCTGTTCAGCAGTAAAGTTCTGAATGGATTAAAAAGAATTAAGGCTGAGTCATCGCATGATGGCTCAGCCTATTTTTATGTTAACAAGTAGTAGAATTTCAGCCTTCAATCTTCCAATCTTCAATGGTTCCAGTTTCTGAAGAGAAACTACATCCTATTTTAAAGAGTTTTCTTTTATCATTGGCATACTCACGGGCATATCCCCTATTATTAATTTGCAACAATGCCTCCTGAGCTGTTCCGTCAAGTTTGAACTCAAAGATATAGATAAACTTCGAGGTCTCAACTATGCAATCTACCCTACCCTGACTCTGTACCTTTTCCGTATAAACCGTATATGTGCTCAAAAGTCGTAGCAGGAGATAAAATGTATAATGAAAATAACGCTCCTTCTCCCGTTCTGAATCCTTACGACGCATCGTATAAGGAATACTTGAAAGAAAAGCAGTCAGATGGACTTGAAAATCATCCAGGAGACCTTTCCTTAAAGCAGAGATTGCCGTAACTATCCAATTATCTATATTGTCTTTCGGCTCCAAATAATTGTTAGCCATCAGAGTAACAAAGCCACGCTTTACCTCATCGTTCGGATAATCTAACAAAAAAGTATTCATGTCACTATCATAATCCTTGATGGTAAGATAACCGCTCTGAAATATCATAGGCAAAGGCTTCTCCTTATCTGCACGATAATCAACAAACTGATCGGTCATATAATACTTACCCGTCAACTCATCCAGATTCTCATCAAAATGATTCAACAAACGGACCAGATAGGTAGGTGTTCCTGTGCGAAACCAATAATCCTGAACATCCTGCTTATCAAATGTGTTCAGAATGCTGAAAGGATTATAAACACCCTTCATCCTTTTGCTAAAATGATATCCATCGAAACGCTTTTTCAATACCGCCCGCATCTTCTCACCAGTATAGTCATAAACAGCAGCCAACTCCTCTATCTGTTGCGAGAAAGTCTGTTCCAGTTCTTCATCTGTAATACCACAAATAGTATCATACTTAGGCGACATGCTGATATCATTAGGCTGATTAAAATCACTGAACACACTTACTTGCGAGAACTTAGTGACACCGGTAAGGAAAACGAATTGCAGATGTTTGTCAGCTCCCTTAAAGGTGGAATAGAAAGCGCGAAGCATGTTTCTGTTTTTCTCCTCCAAAGTTATCTGTTCCCCCAAATGCTCTACCATATATCCCGTATCCATCACGTCGAGAAGCGGTTTGTCATATTCGTCCACCAGGACCACGGCACGCAGCCCGGTCTGACGATGAGCTTCTTCCAAAACTTTTTTAAATCTCAGGTTATAATCGGTAACCCCCGGTTCACGCTCTATCTGATATTTTTTTTCCCATCCCGAGAGATAGAACTCGAATATCTGATTGAGAGCATCTTCATTAGCATAAGAACCTGTTCCGAAATCTATATGAAACACAGGATAGGTTTTCCATTCCGTCTCCAGTTTTTCGATGGCAAGTCCTTTGAACAGTTCTTTTTTGCCTAGGAAATAGTTCTCGAATGTAGAGATAAGAAGACTCTTTCCGAATCGTCGGGGACGACCCAGAAAATAGACAGTACTTCCATGTGCCAAGGAATACACCATTGCCGTTTTATCGACATACACGTAACCTTCTTCACGCAGATGATCAAACGATTGTAAACCTATAGGATATCTCATATTATTTCATTTTACATTTCATCTGCAAAGCTACTCATTTTTTTTTGAATAACAAAGAAAAAATTAGGATTATTTTTTGCCATTTCGATAAAATGTATACCTTACGCAAGCCACCACCTAAATCTGTACCTAAAGAGGGGAAAGAACTCAACTCATTCATCACGTCCTCCAATGGTTTAAGCTCTAGCTTTCCTTCACGATAGGATTTCAACTCATGGAGGGCATTGTCGAAACCTGAGAGTATTTCTTCTTTTGTCATGCAAGGCTCTTCTTGAACCATACACGCCTCATTTGCCTCTTTTGGGGCAAAGAGGTTTCTTATCCTATCCAAAAGATGGATATCTTGTGTATTAAGCACCTGACGAATAATATCATTCTGTGCTGCTTGTATATTTAATGCTGTCATAACTAACTACTTAAAAAAGTTTCCTTTCTTTAATGTGTTACATTCTCTCTGCAAAAAGACACAGAAGTTTTCAGAAAAACAAATATTTTATAGAGAATCTACAAAATGGTGTGGTTTCCTTTGATTTTCAGTGGATTATTAGTATTATTGCATTATTAAATACACGCAAGCGTATGATATCAAAGGATAATGCGTAAGATACAATCACAGAATACGGAAGAAGTTGCCGGAAAAGACAGATGAAGTTGTCGGAAAAGATAGTATAGGTTATCGGAGAAGTTAACTCAGTAGGCCGCACAACAGGTGTTGTGCGCTTGCATAACAGCTGATATGCGCTCGCACAACACCTGTTGTGCATGCGTAGACCAGCTGATGGGCGCCTACAGCAAACCAACATTACTCGCAGATGGTTTTATCTATCTGTTTTGTAAAAACTTATAACCGGATTTTTGATATTGATTACTATACAATCTAGAGACAGAAATAGAGCTATTAAGCACTTCATTTGCCATATTACCTGTTTTTCTATAAGAGAAAAATCTATAGTTGTACGACTATAACCCCTATAGTCGTACAACCGTAGAGTTATGGTCGTACAACTATAGGTCATTTAGCCGTACAACTAAAGAATCACTGCAAAAGCCGTTTACCAACTATCGCATAACTTCCTGTTTATCAAGGTATTGTGGTTTTCTGTCATATTTTCAATATTCACAGCAAAATAAAAGCAGGATGAAAATATGTGATTCTCAGCAGGGTATTTGTCATAAAAAACTATAGTCATATCCTGATCAATATTTTGGTAAAACTGAGAACAATTCACTATCTCAAAGAAACAAAAAAGGGATGTCACACTAGGTGACATCCCCATATGAGAATCAAATACTTATTTGAAGTTCAATCTTTACTTGCTCTCAGCCTCAGCCTGCTTGGTCTCTGCTGCGTTAGGACCATAGTAGCCATAGTAAGCCTGGTAACGGGTGTAACCCCAGTTAGCCTGAGCCTTCTCTGGATCGAGCTGCTTAGCCTTGTCGAGAACCTTGATAGCCTCCTGGTAAACAACCTTGCGGCCATTAGGATCCTGCAAGTTACCAGCCTTGCTGTTGTAGCAAGCACCCAGATAAGTAAGAACAACTACGTTATCCTCCTTTGCAGCAAGAGCCTGCTTCAAACACTTGATAGCGTTGTCAGCATCGTTCTTTTGGATATACATCATACCCTTGTTAGCAAGAGCTACGAAGTTGTTAGGGTTCTTTGCAATAGCTGCGTCCAAAAGTTCAGTCTGCTCCTTCTCCATCTTCAATGAAGAGTACATAGAGTTCAAACCATCGAGAACAACCTCATTGGTCTCGTCCTTTGCAAAGATATCCTTGAGCTTGTTAACATAGGCAAGAGAATCCTCGTGAGTCTTCAAGCCGTCCTTCATCACATAGAGCTTGAGGTTGAGGGCATCCTTAGCCTCCTTCTCACTCTTCATGGCGATGTCGCAATACTTCTCGCAACGGGCAGCATCCTTAGCCTGGTATGCATAACGGGCTGCAAAGAGAGCAACCTGACCGATATACTCCTTCTCGCTATCCTTCTGCTTCTGGTCTACAGAAGCGAAGAGAGGCTCATTGTCTGTATCGAGGAATGCACCCCAATACTTCAATACCTCATCAGCCTTACTGTTCTGAGCTGCTGTCTGACCCGCATTAACGAGCTGAACACGAGCACCCCATACACGGCTAGCGTTGTTGTTAAACTTAGGAGCAACCTTACCCTTAGCGTTAGGAAGCTGGTCGTACTTGTAGCACTCAATAGCATTAATCAATGCATTGTAAGCGCCCTCAGACATAGCAGCCTCGTCAACCGGGTCGTTCTTCTTCATGATCTGATTGGTCTGCTGGATGCTCTGCTGGTCGTTGAACTGCTTCATAGCGAGATCAACGAGCTTGTTGTAAGCCTTGGCCTTCTCTGCATCGTTAGCCATCTGACCCAAATTCTGCTTAACCAAAGCCTCAGCCTCGGCATAAGACTTAGCCTTCATGACAGCCTTGAGAGCGTCACTGTCGCCTGCGAATGCTGATGTGGCACCTAGTACCATCATTGCAGCTACTAAAAACTTTTTCATTTTTCTTAATGAGTTTAAAAGTTGTTGTTATTTATTTTTTACGCGTCTTTTCTTTTATTCGAAATCTACGTTGCCCGAATCGGTATCCTCAGCTTCAGATGCTTCGTCAGCGAGATGAGCCTCAGCCTCAGCAGCCTCTTCGGCAGTCTTGGCACCTACGGTATCATTCTCAATCTCCTCGCTCTTCTTAGCCCAGGCAGAACGGCTCTCCTCTTCTACAGAAGCCTCGAGCTCAGAACTCATCACCTTGCATACGCTGGCAATGACATCATTCTTCTTGGTAAGATTGATGAGGCGGACACCCTGAGTAGCACGGCCCATGACACGGCAATCAGCTACGGCAAGACGAATGACGATACCACTCTGGTTGATAATCATGAGGTCGTTATCATCGGTTACGTTCTTGATAGCTACCAGTCGACCGGTCTTGTCGGTAATATTCAGTGTCTTCACACCCTTACCGCCACGCTTGGTAACGCGGTAATCGAGTACGTCAGAACGCTTTCCATAACCCTGCTCGCTCACTACCATCACGGTTTCCTTCTCAGGATCGTTGACAACAATCATACCTACTACGGCATCATTACCCTCATCGAGGCGCATACCACGAACACCGGTAGATGTACGACCCATTGTACGGATCTCGTTCTCATCGAAACGGACAGCACGACCATTGCGGTTGGCAATAATCAGCTCGTTATGACCATTTGTCAGACGAACATCTACTACCTCATCGCCCTCTACGATGTTGATAGCAATCACACCATTGGCACGTGGACGGGAATATGCCTCCAGACAGGTCTTCTTCACGGTACCATTCTTGGTAGCGAATACTACGTAATGGTTGTTGATGAACTCTGCATCATTCAATCCCTTCAAGCGGAGGAATGCATTCACCTGGTCATCGCTCTCGATGTTGAGGAGGTTCTGGATGGCACGGCCCTTGGAGTTGCGGTCGCCCTCAGGAATCTCGTAACACTTCAACCAGTAGCAGCGGCCCTTCTTGGTGAAGAACAGCATAGTCTGGTGCATGGTAGCAGGATAGATATACTCGGTGAAGTCCTTATCACGGGTACGGGCTCCCTTAGAACCTACTCCACCACGAGCCTGCTCACGGAACTCTGACAATGGGGTGCGCTTGATATATCCGAGATGACTCACGGTGATAACCACTGGGTCGTTTGGATAGAAGTCTTCTGGATTGAACTCATGGTCATCAGGCTTAATCATGGTACGACGTGCGTCACCATACTTCTCCTTCACCTCGTTGAGTTCGTCCTTCATTACCTTCTTGCAGAGCTCAGGATCGTTCAGAATCTGGTTCAAGTAGTCGATGGTCTTCATCAACTCGTTGAATTCATTGTGCAACTGCTCCAGACGCAAGCCTGTCAACTGGCTGAGGCGCATATCCACGATGGCCTTACTCTGAAGTTCATCGAGTTCGAAGCGCTTCTCCAAGTTGCGCTGGGCATCAGATGGAGTCTTGCTGGCTCTGATAATATGTACCACCTCGTCGATGTTGTCGCAAGCAATGATCAAGCCCTCGAGAATATGAGCACGCTCCTGAGCCTTCTTCAGTTCGAACTGAGTACGGCGGATTGTAACATCATGACGATGCTCTACGAAATACTTCACACACTCCTTCAAGCTCAAAAGACGTGGGCGGCCATTAACAAGAGCGATGCAATTCACTGAGAATGAACTCTGAAGAGCTGTCAGCTTAAAGAGTTTGTTCAAAAGAACATTAGCATTGGCATCACGCTTCACATCAACAACGATACGCATACCCTGACGGCCAGACTCATCGTTTACATTAGCAATGCCATCTACTCTGCCTTCCTTGGCAAGGTCAGCAATAGCCATCACGAGCTGCTCCTTGTTAACACCATAAGGAATCTCGGTGATAACAATCTTATCATGGTTTTCACCACTTTCAATCTCGGCAGTGGCACGAACCACGATTCTGCCTCGACCCGTTTCGTATGCATCCTTCACTCCCTGGATACCATAGATGGTAGCACCGGTTGGGAAGTCAGGAGCAGGGATATACTGCATCAATCCATCGGTGTCGATGTCAGGATTATCGATATATGCACAGCAACCGTCAATTACCTCACCCAGGTTATGGGTAGGCATATTGGTAGCCATACCTACTGCAATACCGTTACCACCATTTACCAGAAGATTAGGAATCTTGGCAGGCATCACGGTAGGTTCCTGCAGGGTATCATCGAAGTTGTTGGTCATATCAACCGTTTCCTTGTCAAGGTCATCCATGATATGCTCACCCATCTTGGAGAGGCGGCACTCTGTATAACGCATGGCAGCAGGAGAGTCACCGTCAACAGAACCGAAGTTACCCTGTCCGTCAATCAAGGTATAACGCATGTTCCACTCCTGTCCCATACGCACCAGAGCGCCGTAAACAGAAGAGTCACCGTGAGGGTGATACTTACCGAGCACCTCACCAACAACACGCGCACATTTCTTATAAGGTTTGTCACTGGTGTTTCCAATGCCGAGCATACCGTAAAGAATACGGCGGTGCACAGGCTTGAAACCATCGCGTACATCAGGGAGGGCACGAGCCACGATAACTGACATCGAATAATCGATGTAGCTCGACTTCATCTCCTCCTCAATGTTGATCTTCATGATTCTATCATGATCCATTGTCTGATTTTCGTCCATTTCTTATATTAATGTATTATTGTTTATTCGTTACTTTCAAAACGCCTGTTTTCCATCCGGAAATCTCGTTTAAGGGCATTTCCTTGCGTTCTAAGCCGTTTTACCCTTTTGAAATTCCCGACAAAGATACAAAAAAAAATGATACTAAAACGCTTTAGAGACGAAAAATCGCATTATTTTAGCATTATTTGTATTTTAACAATGCAAAAAAGTTGGCATATCATTTGCTATTATTGAAAATAATGTGTACTTTTGCACTGAGATTTTTTTAAATATAAGCAAATATGATAAATCCGTTTTCACATATACAGGACATACTGAACAGAAGTAGCAAAGAAGCAGCACGCACCTTGGGAAGAGAAATCAGCGTGGAGCATCTGATGCTGAGTCTGATCAGCCAGAACGACAGCGATGTCAACAAGCTTCTGAAGGGCGCAGACATCAGTCCGATGGCTTTCAGCGGAGTCCTTAACAGCAAACTGGAAAAGCGTGTGGAAGAAACTCCTGCCGATAACATGAAGGAGAACAGCCACATCCCATTCAGCCAGATAACAGACAGCATTATCAGAGACTCTATACGCGAGGCAAACAACTACGAGCACTCCAAGATTGTAGAGCCAAGACATCTGCTGCTTGCCATCTTGAGAAATGACAAGAACCCTGTAGCCAACTGGCTGAGTCAACTGGGCTTAAGCTACGACCGTGCCATCGAAATGCTCTATCCTACTGACAAGGATGATGAGCAGAAGACAGAAGAGCCGAAGGATTTCAAAATGGAACCACAAACACCTGATTCAGAAATCCCTGATGCTGACAGGCAGGAGGAAGCAGAGAACCTGGAGATGGCTGGTGGAATAGAAACAGAAGATGACTACAACGAGCAGAACGACATGATGGAAACTGACGAAGAGCCATTCGATATGGAAAAGGACCAGAACCCGATGAGACTGTCTACCCGTTCAAATGGAACTCCGCGCAAAAAGAGCAGCACCCCTACCATCGACAAATTCAGTTTCGACCTGACCAAGGCTGCAGCCGATGGAAAACTGGATCCTGTCGTGGGCAGAGAAAAGGAGATTCAGCGCGTGCTTGAGATTCTGGGTCGCAGAAAGAAGAACAACCCAGTATTAATAGGTGAACCGGGCGTAGGAAAGAGTGCCATCGTAGAAGGACTGGCACAACTCATCAACAACCAGGAAACATCGCCTATGTTCTTCAACAAGCGTCTGGTAAGTCTCGACCTGACTGCCATCGTTGCAGGAACCAAATTCCGCGGACAGTTTGAAGAGCGCATCAAGAATGTCATCAAGGAACTGGAGGACCATCCGGAGATCATCATCTTCATAGATGAGATTCACACCATGATAGGCGCCGGTTCCGGCGAAGGAAGCATGGATGCAGCCAACATTCTGAAACCAGCCCTGGCAAGAGGTATCATCCAGTGTATCGGTGCCACCACGCTCGATGAGTATCGCAAGAGCATTGAGAAGGACGGAGCCTTGGAGCGCCGTTTCCAGAAGGTTATCGTTGAACCTACTACACGCGAAGAGACCCTGCTGATACTGCACAACATCAAGGAACATTACGAGAAGCATCACTGTGTGAGATATACAGACGAGGCTCTCGAGACATGTGTCAAACTGACAGAGCGCTATATCACCGACCGCCACTTCCCAGACAAGGCTATCGACGTGATAGATGAAGCCGGCTCGCGCGTACATATTAATAATGCAAGTGTTCCTGCTCCATATATCAAGCTGGAAAAAGAACTGAAAAAGATAATCAGCAAGAAGCAGCAAGCTGTAGCAAACCAGAACTTCGAGATGGCAGCCTCATGCAGAGATGCCCAGACCAAGATCGAGAAAGAGATTGAGGACATGAAGGCGCAATGGCAGCAGGGAGAGATTGGCGAATATGTTGAGGTGACAGCCGAAGACATTGCCAACGTTATCAGCATGATGACCGGCGTACCGGCCCAACGTATGGCTGAGGGTGAAAGCAAACGTCTGAAAGATCTGGAACACAACTTGAAGCACAAGGTGATTGCTCAGGATAATGCCATCAACAAGATGGTAAAGACCATTCTGAGGAACCGTGTAGGCTTGCGCGACCCTAACCATCCTATTGGCGTATTCATGTTCCTGGGTCCTACAGGTGTAGGTAAGACCTATCTTGCCCAGAAACTTGCCGAGGAAATGTTTGGTTCGAAAGATTCACTCATCAGAATAGACATGAGCGAATTCTCCGAGAGTTTCAACACCTCACGTCTGGTAGGTGCACCTCCAGGATACGTAGGTTATAACGAAGGTGGACAGCTGACCGAAAAGGTACGCCGCAAACCATACAGCATCGTATTGCTCGACGAAATAGAGAAAGCCAACAGCAAGGTATTCAACCTGCTCTTACAGGTACTCGACGAAGGCAGACTTACCGATGGCAACGGCCGACTCATCGACTTCCGCAACACCATCATCATCATGACCTCTAATGCAGGAACCCGCCAGCTGAAAGATTTCGGCAGAGGCGTCGGCTTTACTTCTGCAGGTATAAAAGGCGGATTGGCGATGGATGAGAAAGACAAGGAGTATGCCCGCAGCATCGTCCAGAAGAGTCTGAGCAAGCAGTTTGCTCCAGAGTTCCTGAACCGTCTCGACGACATCATCACCTTCGACCAGCTGGATCTCAATGCCATCAAGCGCATCATCGACCTCGACCTGGAAGGACTGGTCAAGAGAATAGAAGACTTGGGATTCCATTTCCAGATTACCGAAAAGGCAAAGGAGATGGTAGCCAAGAAGGGATACGATGTGCAGTTTGGTGCCCGCCCACTCCGCCGCGCCATCCAGACCTACATCGAAGATTCCGTTTGCGAGATGTTACTCGATGGCACTATGAAGCCAGGCGACACCATCTCGGTAGGCAAAAATTCGAAAAAAGAAGAATTGACATTCAAGAAACTATAATCTGAAGAGGGACTATCCACTGGCGATAGTCCCTCTTTTGTTATGAACCCGGTATAGCAACCAACGAACTTTAGTTAATAAGAGTTAACCATGAGAAAAGTTTAGGCAATAATTTCTTATTTCAAAAAATATTCATTACCTTTGCATCTGCTTTAGGGCAAAAAGCCATGATGGCTCAGTTGGTAGAGCAACGCATTCGTAATGCGTGGGTCGCGGGTTCGAGTCCCGCTCGTGGCTCTTTCTTGTGAAAGGAGTTAGTATTTTCCTTCGCGAGATTAGCACATCGGTAGTGCACGGGCTTCCCAAGCCTGTGAGGCGGGTTCGACTCCCGTATCTCGCTCAGAACATCAGTAACCCAGGGTTGAACCCTGGGTTTCTTGTTTTTATTAACATCTTTTCAGCCTTCTATAGCAACAAAATCACTTTTTTCGAGTTATTACATAAATATAACTAAGATAATAGAACAAAAATGAAGAAACATATCATACTTGTACTGGCGCTCGTCCTGTCTTCAGGGTCTCTTTTCGCACAGAGTTCACACATGACCGATGATCAGGTCATGAGTCTTGTGGTGAAAGAACATGAGCGTGGCACAGCCAATTCTCAGATTGTTACCAAACTGATGCAGAAGGGCGTAGACATCTCCCAGATTCGACGTGTACGCAACAAGTATCAGAAGATGTCGCAGCAGAACGAGCTCTACAGCACAACCGCTGCAGGAAATGCAGGCAACAAGAGAATGCGGACCAACAATGGTAAGCATAGAGAAGATTACCAGGACAAGGACAAAGAGAAGCAGGCTTCAACCTATAGCAATTATCGCATCCAGAGCAAGCAGAACGACAGCTACTACTCATCTTATGATGAAACCAACCCAGATTATGACGATTTCAGCAAGGAAATGAACGCCCTGGTACCCGATACAGCGACCATGGTAAAACAGCTGCAGGCTGAGCTCAACCAGAAGCGCAGTAAGGTTTTCGGCCGTGACATCTTCAATAACAAAGACCTCAGTTTCGAGCCAAATATGAACATCGCTACCCCACAGAACTATCGTCTGGGGCCTGGCGATGCCGTCATCATCGATATCTATGGCGCCTCTCAGAAAACCATCGAGAGCACCGTTTCGCCAGATGGTGAAGTAACCATCGAGGGTTATGGACCGGTCAGCGTTTCAGGCTTGACCGTAGCTCAGGCTAATGCCCGCCTGCGCAATACTGTGGGCAGCAGATACCGTTCAAGCCGCATCAAGCTTACCGTAGGACAGACCAAGACCATCATGGTAAACGTGATGGGCGAGGTTAAGATTCCGGGCACCTATACCCTCTCAGCCTTCGCTACCGTATTCCATGCACTCTACATGGCTGGCGGAACCAACGATCTGGGTACATTGCGAAACATCAAGGTATACAGACACAACAAACTGGTAACGGTTGTTGATATCTACGACTATATTCTGAACGGCAAACTGACGGGTAATGTCCGTCTTGCCGACAACGATGTTATCGTAGTAGGTCCATACGATTGTCTCGTAACCATCGCCGGAAAGGTAAAGCGCCCGATGATCTACGAAATGAAAAAGAACGAGAGCGTCAATTCCCTTCTGAAGTATTCCGGTGGTTTTACAGGCGATGCTTATAAGAAATCAGTAAGACTGAACCGCAAGACAGGCAGAGAACATGCCGTATATAATGTTGGGGAGTTCGACTTCTCAAGTTTCCGCATCGATGACGGCGACTCAATCAGCGTAGACAGCATCCTGCCACGCTACGCCAACACCGTAGAGGTGAAAGGAGCTGTATTCCGTCCGGGCATGTACAATCTCGGCGAAGAAATCAACAGCGTACGCACCCTTGTAGAGCATGCCGAAGGATTGACTGAGGAGGCATTCACCAACCGTGCCGTAATGCACCGCATGAAGTCTGACCGCTCGCTCGAAGTAATAAGTGTAGACATCGCCGGCATCATGAACGGCAAGACTCCAGATATCCCATTGAAGGAGAACGACGTTCTCTTCATCCCTACCCGACAGGAAAAGATTGTAGAGCGCACCCTCACCATCCGTGGCGAAGTGCAGTATCCAGGCGTCTATCAATATGCCGACAATGAGACCCTCGAAGACTTCGTTCTTCAGGCAGGCGGCTTGACCGACAAGGCTTCAACCGTTAATGTAATGGTAAGCCGTAGAGTAATGGATGCCAAGGCTTTACGTCCAGACAGCGTTATCGCCAAGACCTACACCCTATCTCTTAAAGACGGCTTCGTTATCGACGGCACCCCTGGCTTCAAGCTGATGCCATTTGATGAAGTAATGATCCGTCAGAGTCCGGCGTATGTAGAGCAGCAGAACGTATCAATTACCGGTGAAGTGATGTTTGCCGGTCTCTATACATTAGACCATCGCAACGCCCGCCTGAGTGAACTTTTCAAGAAGGCAGGTGGAGCTACCGACCAGGCATACCTCAAGGGAGCCCGCATCATCCGCAAAGCCAACGAACAAGAGAAGCAGCGCATGGAGGCAGTATTGAAGATGGTGCGCGAAGAGATGCAGAAAAACCTTCTGCAGCTTGCCGCCAGCAGCAACAATTCCAGTGCACTCACCCAGAGCTCAAAGGATGTAGAGCGCACCAACATAGAGAAGTTCAATGTTCCTAGCGAGTATCCGGTAGGTATCGATCTTCCTGAAGCATTGGCGAACCCAGGCAGCGATGCCGACATCATCTTGCGCGAGGGTGATCGTCTGGTCATTCCTCAGTACAATGGTACGGTAAAGATCAACGGTGCTGTAATGTTTGCCAATACGGTAGCCTACGAAAAGGGCAAGAAGCCAAGCTACTACATCGACCAGGCAGGTGGTTTTGCCTCAGATGCATTAAAGAGCAAGGCATACATCATCTATATGAATGGTAAGGTAGCCAAACTCTCTCATGGTGCCAAAGTGCAGCCAGGCAGTGAGATTGTCATCCCAGCCAAGCTGAAGCGCAAGATGAGTACCGCAGAAATGGTGAGTATGGGAACCAGCATGAGCAGCATCGCCGCTATGATTGCTACGATTGCTAATATGAGTAAGTAAGAATAATCAAACGCCTATAAGAAAGGAGCCATTCTATGAAATATCCTATAGGAATACAAGATTTCGAAGACTTGCAACGTAATGGTTATGCATACGTTGATAAGACAAACTTCGTATACAAGCTCGCAGATGAGGGCAAATATTACTTTCTGAGTCGCCCACGCCGATTCGGAAAGAGTCTCTTTCTGTCTACTTTGGAAGCATACTTCCAGGGTAAGAAAGAACTCTTCGAGGGCTTAGCCATATATGACTTGGAGACAGAATGGAAGAAATATCCTATCTTCCATATTGATCTCAACACAGCCAACTTTCGAGAGAAAGACAGCCTGTATATGGTGCTTAATGACTACCTCACAACTTGGGAAAGCAAATATGGAGCCCGTGAGTCAGAAGCCACACTTGCCCTTCGTTTCAAGGGTGTAATAGCACGAGCTGCAGAGAAAGAAGGATGTGGTGTTGTAATTCTTATAGATGAATACGACAAGCCTATACTTCAGACCTTGCGCGACCCAGAGTTACAGGCTGAACACCGTGCACAGCTGAAAGCATTCTATTCGGTATTGAAGACACAAGACCGATATATCAAGTTTGCATTCCTCACCGGTGTAACCAAGTTTGGCAAGGTTAGCGTGTTCAGTGACCTCAACAACCTGACGGATATCTCGATGGATCACCGCTATATTAGCATCTGCGGAATGACAGAGAAGGAACTGCTTACGAATTTCAAGGAAGGTATCAGCGAATTAGCCGAAGCCAATGGCGATACAGAAGAAGCCACAATAGCAAAACTGAAGGCAAGATACGACGGATATCATTTCGAGGAAAATACAGTAGGCATCTATAACCCATTCAGCGTACTGAACACTTTGTCAAGACTTCGCTATAAAGACTACTGGTTTGAGACTGGCACACCCACATTTCTAGTTGACTTGCTGAAAATGCACAACTATCGTTTGCCAGACATGACAAAGGAAAGGGTATCAGACGATGTAATCAACAGCGTGGATTCGCTGTCAACCAATCCGATACCTGTGATATACCAGAGTGGTTATCTCACTATCAAAGGCTATGACGAAAGGTTTAAGAAATACCTACTAGGCTTCCCTAACAAAGAAGTGGAAGAAGGTTTCCTTAACTTCCTCCTACCGCTATACTGTTCTGCAGGTGATCGTTCCGCCTTTATGGTCGATGAGTTTGTGAAGGATGTTGAAGCAGGACATGTTGAACAATTTATGAATCGGCTTACCGCTTTCTTTGCAGACAACAGCTATCAGGTAGCAGGCGAAGCAGAACTTTACTTCCAAAATGCCCTATATCTCATTTTTAAGATTATGGGATTCCACACACAGGTAGAAATACCGACAAGTGAAGGCAGGATGGACGTTCTCATTCAAACTTCCGACTACATCTACATCATTGAATGCAAATTAGATGGAAGTGCCGAAGAAGCTCTGCAACAGATAGAAGACAAAAACTATGCAGCTCCTTTCGCTATGGATAAGCGAACAGTCGTCAAGCTAGGCATCAACTTCTCTAGTAAGACAAGAAGAGTTGAGAGTTGGAAACAGAGATAAGTTAGCAGCATCGCCGCCATGATTGCTACGATTGCTAATATGAGTAAGTAATAAAGATTATAAAGACTTAATTCCCCAACACTATTATAACTTATAAATTAAACTTTTTAAGTTATAATAGTGTTGGGGAATTAAAGGTTGATAAAAAGCAGGAAGATGTGCGCCTGTATCACAAAGCAGAATCCTGTATCTCCTACCATCTTAGGAAGTTAAGTACTAAGATAGGAATCAAGGACAAGCTCACTCTCTATATTGCCCGCCATTCTTGGGCAACAGCGGCAAGACAACAATATCTCTATCTCCGTCATCAGCGAGGCATTGGGACAAAACCGAATACTTTCGTTCAATCAACGACTTAGGAAATTATGTACGAAAAGAACAGTGAAAAAAATATTGATTTCCGTAGAATGTTATTAATTATTTAACATGCATAATTTGCTAGTTTCCAACATTTTTCTTACCTTTGCAAGGAAATTCTGTATATCTTATGTAGAGATTCAGATGACCGACATCAAAAAACGAACTTGATTCGCATGATGAAAGAGACAAATATACAACCACAAGTTACGTCCACTATTGCAGGGGACGACGGCGAAGCCGTGTGAAAAAGTGAAGAAAACGCTAAGAAAATGGCTTCCAAAAAGCCTAATGAAGGGCTTAAAAAAACTGATGATGCAGGATGGTATGTGGCTGTAGTGAGAGTGAATTGTGAAACGAGAATAGCTGATTCTATACGAATAAATCTTAATCCTCAAATCCGCAACTAAGCCTTTAAACGTCCTTCTTGCAACAGGCGCAAGGGAAAGAGAATTTAGTAGTAATAAAAAGTGTTTGAATGAACAATATAAAGAACATAACAATAAGAAATTACCGCGGAATCCGCTATGCCGAAGTGAGTGACATGGCGAGGGTGAATGTATTCCTCGGTAACAACAACTGTGGTAAATCTTCAGTATTGGAGTCTGTGCTCATGCTTTTGGGTGCAAACAGTCCTGCGTTGCCCTTGGCGGTAAACGTAAACAGAAACTATTCAACAGTAGACAAAAACGACTTTGCCTTGTTCTTCCATAATTGTGATGTTGCTAATGTCATAAATATAGAAGCATGCATTGCTGACAATACATCTATGCGTTTGGATATGACGTATTCGGAATCTGCGATTGAAGAGATTCCCGTTTCTGATATGCAGAATGGTATAATTGAAACGTTGAAAAGATACACTCTCAATCAGAAATATACATATGGCGCAAAAGAGTATCGTACAGCATTGGTGTATAACGCAAAAGATTCTAAATTGTCTTTTGTTCCTGCAGAAGAAAATGCGAAGTGTCCTTCTGCATTCTACATGGCGCCACGTTATAACTTCAATGACTACATTAGCCATTTCAATCAAATTGTAACAGACAAGGAAAAAGCCAAAGTAGTAGAAGTGTTGAATTCTATAGAACCGAGAATAAAAGACGTAACGGTAATAGGTCACAATGTTATGGTTGACACTGGTCTTGACAAGCTTATACCGATAAATCTTATGGGTGATGGTACACGTAAGTTGTTTACTATAGTGACAGCGTTGTATAATGCAAAGAATGGAATTCTTATAATTGATGAAGTGGACAATGGACTTTATTATAAGTCTATGAAATCCTTGTGGAAATCAATACTAAAGATGTCGCAAGAATATGATATACAGGTATTCCTTTCTACTCATAGTGTAGACTCCCTAAATGCATTGAACACTTTGCTTGAAGGCGAAATGCCGGAATATCAGAGTGATGTCAAGATATTCACGTTACGCAAGAATATGCAGGATGAATTGAAATCTTATGATTATCAATTCGAAAAATTCAACTATTTGCTTGATAGGGAGGAGGAAATAAGATGAGGAAACTGCATATATTTATTGAAACTTCAATATCGTCAGCAAAGAAGAAGCAAGGACTGTATACAAATGAATATCATTTTGTTGACCAATACCTTAAATATATATTACCTGATATAAGTGCCATTGATTATGATATAACAGATGTCGGTGGCAAAGACAAATTGTGGATGTTCGACAATGCGATGAAACAAAATACGGAAGCAGGAGATATTAATCTTGTCATTTTCGATTGCGATGAACAATCTACTGGAGGAGGATATGCAGCACGATCATGTGAATTGAATTCTTTGCAGACAAAGCTTGGCGTGAAGTTCGACTTGTTTCTGTTCCCCAACAATAAAGACGAGGGGGCTTTTGAGGATTTACTTCTTAATATTATAAACAAGAAGCATCAAGGAGTGTTGGAATGCTTTGAAGGTTATGAGATGTGTCTAAGAGGTCATGACCCCAATGAAGAACTATATGAAACTCCAAATAAGAAAGCCAAGATTTATTCATATATAACAACGTTCAAGCATAGTAGAAAAGAGAATGAGAAGATAAAAAGTGGAGATTGGAATTTCTCGAATGCTGAATATTGGAATTTGGATGCTGAATATCTGGAGCCTCTTAAAAGATTTATAATGAAGCATGCAACATAAAAGTATGTAAACAAGCCAAAGAACGCTGGGGCATTGCAAAGGTAATGACTGGCGCAAGGGAAAGCAAATATCAATATAATATTAGGTTAGGTAATTATTAAGACCTTATATATATCGTCTGTATAATAGTTGTACATTTGTGCAGTTAACTTAAATTATTGTTATATTAAATATTAACTTTGTAGTTCTATTAATAGTTAAATTATAAATACAATGACACAAGAAAGCAATAAAGCTCCTATTGATTTAATCAAAATAATAGGTATACTTTGGAAAGAGAAGAAGCAATACTTTATAGTTTTGCCTATAACACTAATTGTTACATATATACTTACATTATGTGTTCCACGATATTATACGTGTAAGTTAGAATTGGCTCCAGAGGGAAAAGGTACAGTAGGTAGTGGTTCTCTTTCGACGCTTGCATCTTCGTTTGGATTAGACGGTCTTAGTAAAATGGCAGGAAATGATGATGCTATTTCGTTAATGCTTTATCCTAATTTGCTCAAGTCCCCCAATTTCTTGGTTACACTATTTCCTGTGCATGTGTCTACTAAGGACGGCAAGATAAGAACTAATTACTATCATTATATGGCTGATTGTCAAAAAGAAGCATTATGGAATAGGTATATAGTTAGTCCGATAGTAAATTTATTTGTTGATAAAAAGCCTTCGTCTTTCAAGGGTACCGAACACGTTGATGTGAAGACTATGTCTAAAAAACAGCAAGAAGTAATAAAAAGAATATCGTCTTCAATATCATGTTCGGTAGATAAGAAGAATGATGTTATAACACTTGTTGTGACAGATCAAGATCCCGTTGTATGTGCCACTATCGGTGATTCGGTAATGTGTCGCATTCAAACTTTTATAATTGATTATCGTACAAAGAAAGCTCGCAATGATTATGCTTATTTTCAAAAATTATGTAATGAAGCGAAGGTACGATACGAAAAGTCTAGACAATTGTATTCCAGTATGTCGGATGCAAATACAGATGTTACTTTACAGAGCGTACAATCAAAAATTAACGATTTAGAGAATGATATGCAGTTACAATATAATACCTATTCTACCCTAGCTGCACAGGCATTAGCTGCTCAAGCAAAAATTCAAGAAAAGACACCTGTATTTACGCCGATATCTACAGCTGTCATACCTGTTAGACCAACTGGACCAAAGCGTTCTTTAATAGCATTAGCTATCACAATGTTAGTAGCTATAATTCTTAGTGGTAAAATATTGGTAAAAAACTATAACCGATAAGAACTTATAAATGTATATATTTTTGTTTGTCTTATTTGTATTGGTTGCATTATTGTCATTAGTAGAAGACCATATAGACTATAGGAAACGCCTATATATCATTCTTGCAGCAATACCTATAATGATAGCCGCCGCCACATTTAAAGACATTACAGTAGTGGCAGATAGCGAGGCATACGAGTCAATGTTCTACAACAATGACGATGCACTGATAGAAATAGCAACAGAGCCCTCGTTTATATACCTTAGCCGTATTGTGCTGTTTTTTGGTGGCGGTATAGCTGTTGTCTTTTTTATATATGCTTTAATAAGTATATCTTTGAAGATGATAATAATAAACAAGATGACCCCATATCTGTTTTCGGCATTAGTAATATATATACCTGTCTACTATGAGCTGCACGACCTTGTACAGATTAGAGCTGCGGTGGCTGGTGCCTTCTTAATGTTGGCATTATATTTATATGCAGATAAGCGATATTTACATACCACACTTGCATTCATTGCAGCTATAATGTGCCACTATTCGAGTGCTGTTTTTTTACCTATATTCTTTGTGGGCAATCTTAATATAAACAAAGCATGGCGTATTGTACTATCTTGCCTCATCCCTATAGGCTTTATGTTCTACCTCACGCATAGAGACCTGATGTTTATATTACCAGAATCTGTAACTGCAGGAAAGATAGATCTTTATAAAAAATCAGCAGAAACAGGAACGGGTTGGGAAGAGATGTTAGCACCATACAAAAATATGTATTTTATGATAAAATGCGTATTGTTCTATCTGTACATCTACTTCTACGATTATCTAAAACAGCGTAACCGCTACTTCTCTTTAGTACTAATAGTTGAAGCATGTAGTCTTTTTTGGCTTCTGTCAATGGCTACTATACCCGTGTTGGCATCACGTGTGAGCGATCTTTACGGCATCATAGACGCTCTGTTCTTCACCTATATCATATATTTGATTAAGCCTAAGATTGTAGCACGTCTGTGCATCATATCCACTGGCTTGTATATGTATGTGTATAATATGCTCTTCTCTAGGTACTTCGGTTAATCCACAAAAGTATGGAAAAGGAATCACCAGAAAACAAAACCATAGCAAAGAACACTCTGTATCTGTATGTGAGAACATTTGTTACAATGCTCATAACTCTATATACGTCAAGAGTTGTACTGGCTGTATTAGGGTTTGACGACTATGGTATATATAATGTAATAGGCGGAATATCGGCATCGTTCGTGTTTCTATCGTCAATGCTATCAAACGCTACGCAACGATATCTAAACTTCGCTATAGGTCAAAACGACGAGACAAAAGCCAATCAAGTGTTCAACATGAATATGTTGATATATCTTGTATATGGCATTTTGTCTGTGCTTTTTGTAGAGATTGTAGGTCTATGGTTCATTGCAAATAAGATGGTGATAAGCCCAGAGCGCTTAAACGCTGCCTATTGGTGTCTACATACTACGGTCATAATACTATTCGTGTCACTTATTTCATCGGTATACGAATCGGTACTTATATCTCGTGAGAACATGAAGATATACGCATATATGGGCATTTACGATGCTATAGTTAAGCTATTAATAGTATTTCTTATAAGCATTTTTACGTTCGACAAGCTTAAGATATACTCAGTACTTATGGCTATTATGCACATATCTGCACGACTAATTCCCGTGGCATATACCATCAGACATTATCACGAAACAAAACTAATATGCTATTTTAATCGCAATAGTTTTGCCGACATGTCCAAATTCATAGGTTGGAACTTTGTCAGCACATCGGTATTCATACTAAACGACCAAGGTATAAACATGCTTCTAAACATGTTCTTCGGACCTGCCGTGAATGCAGCACGTGCCGTATCTGTGCAAGTAAAAAACTCTATAAGCAACTTTGCTATGGGTTTTTTTACTGCTGTTCGTCCACAGATAGTAAAATCGTATGCCATAGGCGACAATCACCGTTTCATCGAACTTGTATTCAATAGTGGCAAATACACATTTTACCTGTTATGGATTATATGTCTTCCAGTAATGGTAAGAATAGACAACATTCTTAGTTTTTGGCTAAAAAACATACCTGATTGGACAGGTGAGTTTGTTGTGTGGATACTAATATTCAATCTAATAAATAGCAGTTTGTGCGACCCTATATGGCAAGGCATGCAAGCTATAGGCAAACTAAACAAATTTGTGTTGATAGGTAGCATTGTTTATCTAATTGCATTTCCCATCACATGGATTACATTTAAGTATGATAGTTCTCCATTGTTGGCCTTCCAAATTTTGGTCTACATACGACTCGCTTACTTTATGGTAACAATACACATCTTCAAGAATTATATCTACTTTACATATCGTAACTATATTCTTTCTGTGATTGTTCCCATTATAAAAGTTGTCATAATATCAACCACCATAACTGTAGCTATCGACAAGTTTTTGCCTAAAAATATAATAGCCACTTTATTATCACTAAGCATATCGCTTATGGTAAGTGCTGTTACTGTCTACTATTTAGGCATCAAGAAAACACAACGAGTAATATTGACCAAAACAATAAAAAGAAAGCTATGCAAAAAACAATAGATAATCACTCTGAACTTGGAACGAATAGCCATATCGGCAGAATAATATTCCTACTTCCATGTCTTGATATAGACCCTAAAACAAAGAAATGTACAGCCGTAGGTGGTTTCAAGGTTGTTTACGAGTATGCCAATAGATTTGCAGCTGATGGGTTCGAAGTACATCTTGTTTACCCACATAATAGTTGTCGATATAAGAGTGTCTTTCATTGCATTCGCTCTTTTGTAGGGTTCTGCTTTAGACGCATTTTTAGACAACACAGAGCTGGAGAATGGTTCAAGATAGACAAGAACATAAAAAAGCAGTTCGTATTCAACTTATCAACACCATGGTTACGCTTAAAAGCAGACGACTGTGTATTTGCCACAGCATTAGAAACTGCCGAAAAACTTGACAATATAAAAAACATTACACTTGACAATAAATACTACCTTATTCAAGGTTACGAGCTATGGGCTGGCGACAAGGAAAAGCTACACAACTCATATCGTATGGGAATGCACAATATTGTCATTGCACCATGGCTCAAAGAAAAAGTAGAAAAGGTAGGCGCTACAGCCACTCTCATTACTAACGGTTTCAACTTCAAAGAGTTTACTCTGAACAACCCTATAGAGAAGCGTAATCGGTATGAGATTGTTATGCTTAATCACGAACTCGAGCATAAGCGTTGTGTTGACGCATGGGCTGCACTTGACATTGTTAAACAAAAACATCCACAACTACACGTTAGCATGTTTGGCGTATTCAATCCTCCAGTAAATATGCAACCATGGTATACATATCATCGTAATCCAACACATAAAGAGCTCAACGACATATACAATAATGGAGCTATATATGTAGCAGCGTCCGACTTCGAAGGTTTTGGACTAACTATTGGCGAAGCAATGATATGCGGATGTGCAGTGGCATGTACAGACAATGGAGGTTTCAAATGTATGGCAGAGGACGGCAAAACAGCATTGCTTTCACCTATCTACGATATTGAGGCTCTTGCCAACAACATAAGTAAACTTATAGAAGATAATTGTTTGCGTAAGCGTATAGCCTATGACGGCAACAACTACATACAGAATTTCAGTTGGGAAAACTCTTACACGCAAATGAAAAACTTAATAACAAAACAATAAATTGAATATGAAACCTTTGATTTCTATTATAATTCCAGCATACAAAGACACCTATCTTGACGAATGTATAAACAGCATTATAAAACAAAGCTATGACAACTGGCAACTGATAGTAGTTAACGACGGCTCTCCTTATAATCTTGACACAATCATTAATAAATATAATGACAATAGAATACACTATTCAAAGAGAGAAAAAGGCATCGGCAGCGAACGACTTGTAGATAATTGGAATGAATGTTTAGAAATAGTCACAGGTGAATATGTTATCAATATGGGGGACGACGACATTCTCCTTCCAGAATGTTTTGCCGAGTATGTTCGATTGATTGAACAATATCCTAAAGTTGATGTATTTCACGGTTGGACAGAAATAATAAACGAACACTCTGAGGTGACAGACATTTGTCCAAAGCATCCCCCAAAAGAATCGGTATATGGATTTATACAACGTATATGGAAAGGTGAAACTTTGTACATAGGAGATGTGCTTATAAGAACATCTAAACTACGTGCTATCGGCGGTTATCAGTATTTTCCTATGGCTTGGCACTCTGATCATATTACGGCTTTTGCAGCTGCCTTTGACAATGGTGTAGTAAGTACAGAGCAGATTGTATTTGGTTATAGAAAACATAGCCGAACTATCAGCAACTCTAAACAGAACGTAATATCAAAGCTTAATGCCAATAAACAAGCATTCAATTGGTATGCCAACTTTATACAACAAGAAAATGCCAATGCTGACACTACAGACAATTTGTTGCGCAAATGTCTTCTAAATATGCTACCATACCAGTTCAACCGAAAGACATGTCAAGATATATCCGAAGGATGCAAGCATAAGCCTTGGCGTGTAGTAGCATATTTGCCTAATCTAATTAAACTCGGCATGGGGTTTAAAACAATATTAAGGGCTATGGCCTATTCACTATAAAAACAAACAATATGAAAATAGCATATCTTGGAAAGATACAACTCTCTGATGCTGATTTATCTTATCTTAATGCAGCGCAGAAGCTGTCGGACATAACATACATAATGGAAGTTACGCCACGCTTCATGAAAGGTCCGGCATACAATATTGGCAAGATATATCCGCATTCGGGTGTGTTTAAGGCAACAGAGGCTTATCCGGAGTTCGAGAAATATTCGCGTATCATAGACGTAGACAAGTTCTATGTCGTAAACACATGCGGCAAGTTCTGGCAGCTGAAAGCCTTCTGGACCAATTTTCTGCTTTTGTTGTTTCTGATAAGGAACAAGTTTGACGTCATCCATCTCACATGGCCGGCAAACGTATATGAGTTCATCATATATATGCTGAAGCGCAAGATTATATTGACAGTCCACGACCCATTTCCGCATACCGGACTCGATACCCGTATTGTGCGTCTGCGCCGTAAGGTGGCATTCAGATGCGTGCCACATTTCATTATATTGAACAAGGCGCAGAGAGAGAAATTCCTTTCCTTCTACCACCTTCCCTCGTCAGCGGTAATCGACAGCAGACTTAGTTGCTATACCTATCTCAATATGGTAGAGCAGGACATGACGACCGTGCCGGAACAGAAATATATCCTTTTTGCAGGAAAGATATCAAAGTATAAAGGGGTGGAGTATCTGCTTGAGGCTATGAAGAAGGTGCATGATACGTTCCCTGACATCAAGCTCGTTGTTGCCGGCGGCGGTAAATATCATTTTGACATATCCGAATATGCCGCCCTGCCATATATCGACATAAGGAATCGCTTCATTCCCGATGAAGAACTCGTGGCTTTGATGAATAAGACACAGTTTATGGTCTGCCCTTATACTGATGCCACGCAGAGTGGAGTGATAATGTCTTCATTCACATTCGGCACACCGGTAATAGCCACGAGGGTAGGTGGACTACCAGAGATGCTCGGCAACGGCAAGTATGGAATGCTGGTGAAAGAAAAAGACACGGATGCCCTTTACCAGGGAATATGCAGTTTGCTTTCCGACGAGGAGCAGCTCGCCGACTATCGTAAAGAGATAGCAAAGGATTATACAAGCGACGGCTACCTGTCGTGGAAGACCATTGCTGAGGAACTGCGCGAATCCTACCTGCAGATGGCAAGTAGGAAACAGACACTTTGTTTTACTTTAAATTACTGCGTATGATGAAGACTCTGTTTATCACCCGTCATTATCTTGACGAGATGCTGGGAGGTCCCAACTGTTCAAAGGCGTTTGTGAGGGCGGTTGCAAGTATCTGTCCTGACACGACATTGATATATCCGGAACATAATGACAGGAAGAGCAACCTCTACTTCCTTAAGGAGTATGACGGAATGAAGCTCCTGCCCGTATACGACAAGCGTCCTAAATGGCAGAAATGCCTGGATATGTACAGAGGAAGACTTCATCGCTTCGGACCCTTCGTAAAGGACTATCTTAAATCGCATGCCTTCGATATAATATTCATCGACCATTCCTTCACCGCATCATCGGGAGTACTGGAGGCTGCCATGCGGAATGGAGCGAAGATAATAACCATGCACCATAATGTGGAGGCGCAGTATATCAAGGACAACCAGCCGAGCTGGCTGTTCCGTATACCGAACAACCACTTTGCCCTGAAGGCAGAGCGCAATGCCATACTGAACAGCACGCTGAATCTTACGTTGACAGACGACGACAAGGCAACGTTCATCGCCCGCTATCCCGAAAAGGAGTCCTCTTTCCATACCATCGGAGTCTTTGAGTATGATGAAGCTACGGAGAATAAGATAAGCGTGGAAGAAGGGCTGAAGTTCGTCATCTCCGGTTCTATGAGTGCCGCGCAGACGGAGACTGCCACTCTGCATTTCCTTGAAGAATACATGCCGGTGCTTAATGCGACCTGTCCGGATGCCGCACTTGTGATAACGGGAAGAAACCCTTCGCACCGAATCCTTGACTCTTCAGCCAGATACAATAATATAAAGGTGATACCAAATCCCGAAGACCTTACGGCAGAAGTCATAAAGGGCAACTACTATATCTGCCCGTTGCATACGGGAGGCGGCTTGAAGCTGCGCTGTATGGATGCCCTTCGTGTGGGACTGCCTATACTGGCACACAGAATGTCCACCCGTGGCTATGAGGCAATACAAGCCGACGGTTACCTCTTCTCCTATTCCACTCCAGGCGAGTTTGCGGTAGCGTTGCAGAAGATAACCGCCATACATGGCTCCCATGCGAGAGTGGTGGAGAGCTTCAACTCGCATTTCTCCTTCCAGGCAGGAAGAAGACGGCTTGAGGAAATGATAAAACTTATCCGGTAGAGAAATCGGGAGATGATGTACATGATGAGAAAGGTAATTCGATAAAAAGAACATGATATCTTTTGTCGTATGCCGTAATTACGTTACTTTTGCATCTATTATAAAATCCTGCCGCCCTATATATATAATAAGGTGGAAGGGATAAACAAGAAAAAGGAAAATATTAATTAAATGGAGCGGACAATGAAACTGATTATAACCGGCGGTTCTGGATTTATCGGAACGAATGCCGTGGAGCACTTCTCCAAGCATTTTGAAGTGATAAACATAGACCATCAAAAACCACAGATAGAGGAACACATGAAATACTGGAGGAATGTGGACCTGCTGGACTACCATTCCCTCAGCAAGACAATACAGGATTTCAACCCTGACTATATACTGCATCTGGCTGCACGCACCGACCTTATGGGCGAGACTCTCGACGACTATTCGGCAAACACCATAGGCGTGGACAACCTGCTGAAGGCAGTAAAGGAACTGAAAAACCTGAAGAAGATACTTGTCACATCATCCATGCTCGTCTGCCTTGTGGGCTATATTCCCAAAGACCAGTTCGACTATTCAGCTACTACGCTGTATGGAAAGAGCAAGGTGGAGACGGAGAAGCTGACGTGGAACGCCGACCTGCAATGCGACTGGGCGTTGCTGCGCCCTACATCTATATGGGGCCCGTGGTTTCATGAGCCATACAGAAACTTCTTCAACATGGTCAAGAAGCGTGCCTATTTCCATATCGGACATAAGGGCTGCACCAAGACATACGGATACATCGGCAACTCTATCTATCAGATAGAGCACATCCTCATGGCTGACACCAACGACAGGAACAACAAAGTGTTCTTTATCGGCGACCGTCCGGCGATAAACATAACGGAGTGGGCAAACCAGATCGGCAACGAACTGGGGTTCAGAATACCCGTCATGCCGTGGGCACTCATCAGGATGGCGGCATACTTCGGCGATGCCCTGAAGGCAGTGGGGATAAAGTTCCCTATGACATCCTTCCGCCTGAAGAATATGACTACCGACAATGTCATCCCGCTTGGCAATACCTATGAAGTGGCTCCCAACCCACCTTTCGACAGACTGGCGGGCATACGCAAAACGCTGAAATGGATGGAGAACCACTAATCACTCACCGAAAAACAATAACTTATGAAGATATCCTTGATAACAGCCACATATAATAGTGCTGCCACTCTGAAGTCGACCTTCAAGTCTGTACTCTCGCAGACGTATACCGACATAGACTATTGGGTCATAGATGGAGGTTCCACCGACGGAACCATTGACATAATAAAGGAATACGAAGCCGTGTTCGGTGGCAGGATGCACTATATCTCGGAGAAAGACCGCGGCATCTACGACGCCATGAACAAGGGAATCAGCCGCTGCACGGGAGATGTGGTGGGAATACTCAATTCCGACGACTATTTCACTTCCGATGATGTGTTGCAGAACGTGGCGCATACCTTCAGCTCCAATGAAACCATCGATGCCGTATATGGCGACATTCATTTTATAAGCGACAACAACCCCGACAAGATAGTGCGCTACTACTCTTCGAAGATGTTCCGCCCGTTCTGGCTGAGATTCGGTTTCATGCCAGCCCATCCGTCGTTCTATGTAAAGCGGAAAATTTATCAGGAGCACGGCGACTACTCTCTCGACTATAAGATTGCCGCCGACTATGACATAATGGTGCGTCTGTTCTACAAGCATAAGATACAGGCAGAGTATATAAAGAAGGATTTCGTGACGATGCGTACCGGCGGAATGAGTACCAAGAATGTGCGCAACCGTCTGCTTATCACCAAGGAAGACGTGAAGGCATGCCGTGCCTATGGCATGTATACCAACCAGCTGATAATTTCCGTAAAGTATCTTTATAAGATATTTGAGTTCGTTTAAAATAGTCTATACCAAACCGTAAAAGTATGTAACCCACGGATAAAAGATAAAACAAAAGCCTTATTCAATCGAATAAGGCTTTTGTTTTTATAAATAAGGGCTTTGTTTTATTGTATAAAGCTTTTATTTTAATAAATAAATGATCATAGCGCTCAAATGATACCACCTAAACTCTAAACTCGAAGATCTTATACAAATATTTCAAACAGATAAGCAAGGAATTGGTGTAAAGGCCATTGTCACGACAAGCCTTTACATCCTCCTTGATAAGCGTAAGGCGACTTCTTACATTACTGTTACTTGCACCACCTGTACGCATGGTAACAAAATCCTTAGCTATGTATTTAGCCACTATCTTATGCTTTTTGAAGAGACGAACCATCATCTCATAATCTGAACCAATCTTGTAATCTAAACGATAAAGACCAGCCTTGTCGTATACATCTTTCTTGCAATAAAAAGATGGATGAGCGGGCATGAAACCAAAACGAAGCCAAAAAGGAGAAAACATTTTGGAGGAATAATATCTCACACATTTGCCTAGATTACCTTCATGAACAAAATGAATATCACCATAAATAGCATCTACGGAATGATTAAGAAAGTTATCAGCAACAGTCTGCAAAACATCTTCATCTGTATAGAAATCATCGGAATTCAAAATTCCAATTATATCTCCAGAAGCCATTTTTATGCCTTTATTCATGGCATCATAAATACCTTTATCTTTTTCAGATACCCATTTCAGTCTACCAGAGAATTCTGATTCACAACTTTTCACAATATCAATAGTTTCATCTGTTGACCCACCATCAACAATGATATATTCAAAATCTTTATTTGTTTGACACAATACAGATTTTATCGTATCATTTATTGTTTCAGCGCTATTATATGTTGCAGTTATTATTGAAATCATTATTTTATGCATTAATTAAAATTTAATTTATTTATATTATATATAACTAACTTTTCAACATATTATTGCTTTAAAATTATTTTTTTAACTACATATCTCAAGACAATCCCCCAAAAGGTTTATAGAAAAGAACATGCTTGCTTCACTATATTCTTCACAGTTTCTTCCAATCTATCAGCCCTCTACTTTGCCTGTCAAACTCGAGGGCTAAAGAGATAACAGGCTTAGAAGATGCAGCATAGGCATCAGCATAATGACGAGAAGAGATTTGATATGAGGCAGAAACTACACCACCATTATCTGACATCTTAAGTTCTAAAATGTAGATATTTTCTGAAGTTTCAACCACCAAATCTATTCTACCTGCAGACATCTGCTGTTCCTCTGAAACCTTAAAGCCACAGAGATAGAAAATATTTTTCAGAATAAAACGGAAATGCTCCTCAAAAACAAAGTTTTCCTTCTTTTGGGTACTGTAAGGAGTACCAGCAACCAACTGCTTAAGACAAAGCATACTCCTATCAATATTAGCAGCTAGCATCGATATCTTTAATTCTTGAATAGCATTGCTTACTTGCGAAGACTCCTTATCCAACATTATCGGAAGAATCATACCAAACATCGCATTTCGGACTTCTCGGTTAGGATAACCTAACATATAACTGCTACCTACTACCTTTTTGATTGTAAGATAACCGGACTGATAAAGGAAGAGTTTTGGATCATTCATATTGACATCACTCATTTCCAAATAGTCAGAATCAATCAAACAATTGTCCAGCTCAGGAATCTCGTTGATGAATTTACGCAAGACCTTGAGCAACATTTCGTTGGAACCAGAAGCTATCCAATAAGAATTTAGACGCAGATTAGCCAAGGCATTACATACACTAAAAGGATTGTAAACACCGACGAGACTACGAGAGAAATGATAGCCATCATAGATAGAACTCATTGTATCCATGAGGGCACTCTTCGTGATAGCATAGTTATCTGCCAATTCAGATAGCTGTTCTGAAAAATAGAACTGAATTTCATCTTTAGTCAAACCACATATTGTTGCATACTCATTACTAAAACTGACATTAGTTAATGTATTAAGCATACTAAACAAACTTATCTGAGTAAACTTAGTAATGCCAGTAATAAAGACGCACTTGATGCAGTAACCATAGTCTTTTAACCCTGTAAAGAAGTTACGGTATATCTCACGGCATGCATCATGATGATTGGTCTCATAAGTATGCTGCAAAGGAACATCATACTCATCTACTATAATGGCTATCTGTACTCCCGCCTGTTCGTATGCTCTTTGGATAATACCATTTAAACGATTACCTAAAGACTGCTCATCCGGATTTCTGCCATATATCTTCTCGTATGAAGACAATACATTGTTCAAATATTCTGTAAGCGTCTGTGCAGAAGAACCACCCAAACTCATACTGAAATAGATTACAGGACGTTTTACCCACTCCGATTCAAGTTCCATAATTTTGAGACCTTCAAAGAGTTCCTTTCTACCCTCAAAATAACACTTAAGGGTAGAGCACAAAAGAGACTTACCGAAACGGCGTGGACGGCTCAGGTAATTGTATTTAGTACCATTAGCCAGTTTCCAAACCATATCAGTCTTATCAGCATAGATATAATGATCTCTACGCATCTCTTCAAAATCCTGTATGCCTAAAGGCAATTTTCTATTCAGTTGCGTCATATTGTCTCATTTTTCTGCAAATATACTCCTTTTATATGAAACAGCCAAACAATTTTTATGTTTTATACAATATTCACGTACCTTTTCAGTTTATATAATAAAATGAAGATATAAATATGTTAACAGAAATATTACCAATCATAGGAGCATTCATACTGAGCATGGGGTGTGGCATGTTCTTCATCCCAACAGTGCTGAAATTCTGCAAGAAAAAAAAGTTGTATGATATTCCAACCCTAAGAAAAGTGCATAGCGCACCCATACCACGATTGGGTGGCATTGCATTTATACCAAGCATGATGATTTCAGCTGTGGCAGTATTGCTTATCATAGCTACAAATAATATTCAAGACAAAATCTCTCTCAGTATGTGGAGCGTAGGTTTTATCTTGAGTCTGTCGATTATCTACTCTGTAGGAATCATTGACGATTTAATCGGACTTAATGCTAAAGTGAAATTTGTCGCTCAAATTCTCGCTGCCAGCATCATGCCTATATGTGGGCTCCAGATTAATGACCTCTATGGTTTGTTTGGTATTTACGAGATACCTTCGGTTGTTGGTATTCCTCTAACCATCCTTGTATTTGTGTTCATTGACAATGCACTCAATCTGATAGATGGCATAGATGGTTTGGCAACAAGTCTCTCCATCATAGCTCTGCTGGGTTTCTTTTATTGCTTCATACCATACGACTTGATTGCTTATGAAGTAATGATTGCAGGATTGTTGGGCGTTCTGGTAGTATACCTGTATTTTAACATGTGGGGAAAAGTTGAAAAAGGAACTAAGATTTTTATGGGCGATTCTGGCAGCTTAACATTGGGATTCTTTTTGGCATTTCTATTTGTCAAAGCAATTGCTGTAAATCCGAACGTGATGCCTATGTCTCCAAAACGCGTTCTGATAGCATACAGTCTGCTCATCATACCTACTTTTGATGTCGTACGAGTAGTGTTACATCGCATCAGAAACAGGAAACCAATCTTTGATGCAGACAAAAGCCACATACATCACAAGTTCCTGGCTATGGGATATAACCAGCACTATACATTATTCATTATTATCCTACTAGCCCTAGCATTCATTGGAACCAACGTAATACTAGGTAATATGAGTGTAGGATTAACAGGAATATTACTTATCGATATAGCCCTCTATACGATGCTACACATCGGTATCAATCAAAAAATCAAACTAAAGAAAAAAGTAGAGAAATGACCAAACAAAACAAAACAGAAACCAAGAATAGAAACAACAGAATGGAGCGTTTCGTAAAACGTTCCACAGATATTCTTGTTTCTGTACCTTGCCTCGTTCTATCTTCTCCCCTATTTGTCATTATCTCCTTAGCTATCAAATGGGAAGATGGATTACCTATCATCTACAAGCAAGAACGTATAGGTTTGCACGGGAAACCTTTCAACATCTATAAATTCAGATCTATGAAGGCTGATGCAGAAAAAGATGGTCCAAATCTACTAGAGATTGAAGGCGACACTCGACTCACACGTGTAGGAAAATTCATTAGGGCCCACCATTTGGACGAACTTCCTCAATTGTGGAACATCGTAAAAGGCGATATGTCATTAGTCGGTCCCCGACCAGAACGAAAATACTATATCGACCAAATCATCAAGCATGATCCTCGTTATACTTATCTGTATCAGATTCGGCCAGGTGCTACTTCTTATGCCACCCTGTATAACGGATATACGGATACGATGCCAAAGATGTTGAGAAGACTGAGTCTTGACCTCTACTATCTGGAACACAGATCCTGGTGGTTTGATGCCAAGATTCTGTTCAAAACAATGGTGAACATCCTATTTGGCAAAATATTCTAATGATGAGCTACTGATGCAATAAAGGGGTGAATACTTGTTCATCATAGCGATCTTTTAAGTTATTTTATCTCAGCAAACTTTGTAAATAGAAAAGAAAGTTGTATTTTTGCATTTAAAATAGGCAAAAATTATGGCGAATAAATTTATATTGTATCTTGATGAATGCGGAGATCAAAACTTAGCAAGTTTTGACCCACAATTCCCTATATTTACACTTTGTGGTATTGTTGTCTCCGAGGAACAGGACAAAGTGTTGACAGAACGAATCAATGTCCTTAAAAAGGAAATCTGGAACAATATAAATATTATTTTTCATAGTCGGGATATAAGAAAGTGTCAAAATGGATTCGAGGTTTTGTTTGACCTTGATGTCAAAAAACGATTCTTCCAGGGTTTTAATGATATACTTGGAGATAATGGATATGTCGTAGTTTGCTGCTCGATATTAAAAGAACCATATATCAGGCAGTATGGTAAACTGAATGATGTATATGGGTTGTCTTTATCGTATATCATGGAAAGAGTCGTGTTTTATTTAGACTCTCTTGGTTTGACTGACATAGAACTTTGTACCATTATCGAAAAACGTGGCAAAAAGGAAGATGCATCCCTTCTTAATTATTATAATCAGCTGTTAGACAGAGGAACATATTGGGTGGATAGTCATCGAATGAAAAAAGTTTTTAAAAAGTTCGACATGAGATGGAAATCTGAAAATATAATTGGACTTCAGATTGCTGACTTGATAGCTTATCCGGTAACTCGACATGTTTTGAATCCTAATGGAGTGAATCTTGCTTTTGATGTACTGAAAAAGAATATCTTCCAATTAAACGGAAAGGTATATGGTATGAAGATTTTCCCAAAAGAACAAGGAAAATAATACAAAAAAAAGAGTCACTGTGAAGTAACCCTTTCCCGACCGGGGACACCCCAATCCTGAATAAAGAAGCCTTTATCCGATTGCAAAGATATGGTAATTCTTTTATATATGCAAATAAATAGATGATTATTTATTGATTTTTTAAAGAATTAACATAAAAATGAAGGTAACAGATTTGACTCTGTTTGCTCCTGATGTAACTTCTATCTCCATAGCTTGTTTGATCTTAAAGGAGTTAACACTTGTAATTCGCGTCGTAAGCCAGTGGATTACGGGGCATAAGTAACTGACTTTCGCATCGTAAGTAACTAACTTTCACATCGTAAGTCTTTGATTTCCGTCTCGGAAGTAACCGACTTCGGGTGACAGGGTGACACTGGTGACAGGGAATTCTGAAGATTTACTCTCGCGCGGGCAGGCAGGAACTTTCGGCCTGATTTTTCCTGCCTGCCCGCGTGCGAGGCGAAATGTTGAAAAACTCGTGTCACCCTGTCACCGTGTCACCGTGAACACAGAGCTGAGAATGCGCTGTATAGCTCTCTTGCTATGGGCATAATCTCTCCTGTCTCCGCCTCCGTTGGCTTTCGGAAGTAGAGATCCGTACATTACTGTTTTTGTCGAGGCGCCTCCAAAGTAGGTAATAAGGTTCTAATCTGTGTCACACGGTGCAAAGATACAAAAAATAGAATAAATGAGAGTTCCCATAGTGGGAACTCTTAAATAATAATTATTGGTTTTTAGAATCTTTTAAACGATAAGGACTGAAAAATATATTCGATTCTCGAAAGTTGCAGAAGAAATTGGTGCGAACTGTATGGTTGAAACAGGCCAAAGGGCTCAGTTGGGTAATTTCAACCGTACAAATCGAGAGATTTTAGACATCGAACGCCGTGAAAGGGAAAAAGACGGTTTGGTGACAGTTTTTTCATTTTACAGCTTTTTATTTGGCATTATTTATATAAAACTCTGTTTTCTCGTACAAATAGAAAAGACTCCGCAAAGGTTTTTAAAATATTTTTTTAAGTTAATGGTAAATTTGTTGCCATTTTATTTTTTTGTTTCATTTTTTTTTAGTACCTTTGCAAACGTTATCCTGAATACAATCTTTTTACCTTAAAGAAAACTAATACCTATTGAATGTAGAGCAGTTGTCTGAGAAGATAGCTGCTCTTGTCTTTTTTATACCTCCCCATATAATAAATACCGCAAAACATCCGTTTTTATTTATAGAAACAAGTCTTATCACTTGTATAAATCATCACAGAAGAAACAATGAAAACAGAAGTTAAGAAGATTCCTTATCTCGACCTGAAGGCTATCAATGAGCCTTACGAGAAGGAGATAAAGGATGCTATCAACAAGGTGGTCAACAGCGGATGGTATCTGCAAGGTGAAGCCGTAAAAAGGTTTGAGAAATCGTATGCACAGTTTATCGGTACAGAATACTGCATCAGCTGCGCTAACGGGACGGATGCGCTCAAGCTGATGCTGATGGGCGAACTGGCTATCGGAAATCTGCAGAAAGGTGATGAGGTAATCGTGCCTGCCAACACTTATTTCGCTACCGTACTTGCCATCAGCAGTGTAGGACTGACTCCTGTATTGGTGGATGCCAATATCGATACATTACAGATAGATGACCAACTGATAGAAGCCCGAATCACACCGAAGACCAAAGCCATCATGATTGTTCATCTCTATGGCAAACTGGCATGGACTCCGAAGATTGCTGAAATCTGCAAGAAGCATCATCTCTTGCTTTTCGAAGACAATGCGCAGGGATTCGGATGCTCCACTACTCTAGCTGATTCTTCTGAAAAACCATCAAAAAGAAGATATACCGGAAATCTTTCGGATGCTGCCGCCCACAGTTTTTATCCTAGCAAGAATCTGGGAGCATTGGGAGATGCGGGAGCTGTAACTACCAATAACAGGGAATTGGCGGAAGCCATCATGTCACTACACGAATATGGAAAGATAGAAGACGGCATCTTCAGATACCAGGGCATCAACTCGCGCATGGATGAGATTCAGGCTGCAGTACTGAATGTGAAACTGCAGTATCCTGAGAACGAACAGAAAGCGAGATACAGACAGGTACAGCTATATCTGGAGCATCTGGATGACAGCATCAAGGACAGATGCATCGCTGCGAAACTCATCTCTCCTGCTCATGAAAATGTTTTCCACGTCTTCCCTTTCCTTACCCCGAAGCGAGACCAACTGAAAGCATTTCTGGCAGAGAATGGGGTCGGCACAAAGATTCATTACTTCCGCCCACCCTATCTGCAGCCATGCTATCCGGAAATGAATCATCTGGAATTTCCGGTAGCCAAGAGAATAGCTGACGAAGAACTGAGTCTGCCTTGCAACTCATCGCTCAACGATGAAGAGATCATCAGAGTAAGCAAACTCATCAACCAGTTCTTGGTTTAAAGGTACTGCACCTTGGCACCGATAGAGAGGCCGAAGACATCCCAGAAACCGGCATTGCCGTTACGGTAGAAACGCATAAAGTAGATATCCGTTGTACCCAACTCATAGAAGAACGTAATACTCTTGATACGCTTACGTTTATTGTGCGGAATATCATACTTAAAACGTTCACCCAAGGCGATATTAGGACGGACTCTGGTAGAGAACGGATAGTAGCCGCTTTCATACTTGGTAGGCTGCTTTGTCCAGAAATCATGTCCGAACACCGTATTGAAATACAGGCTGCACTCCAGCGGTTCAAACCACCAGCCCTTACCGATATTGCGACGCCAAGGAATGAAATTCTCCTTGAGCGTCATGGTAAACTTCTCATCGTCAGAACTGAACTTCGGGATGTAGCCAAACAAGAGCTGCGTTTCCCACTGGCGGCGCTTACCATATTCCCATCCGATACCCAGCGAAATGATACCCATATTGCCACAGGTCTGAATGATGCCACTAGTAGGTATCAGCAAATCCCAATGCTTACGGTAGCGCATGACGCGGCGGTCATATCGGGTCAGTTTGCCATCCGCCAACACCAGAGTATCATGAACGATACTATCCGTCAGTTCCAACTCCTCACTTTTCCCGGTAACCTCATCGGCAGCATGAACCTGTACAGAACCTGCAGCAAGCAAAGCTCCCAGAATGAATATATGCTTAAAACTCAATAATTTCATAACGATAATCTGTTGGAGTAATGGTGAATATATAGTATTGATGCTTAGCGGCATTGGCCACCTGATAATAGATGATGCCATCGCCATAAATATCTTCTTGCTTGGTATGATGACCATGACCGTAAAGGCAGCACATCAAACCTGGGAACTGATGCGTATAAAAATTGAAGACCTTAGCTACATTATTATTAAACTGCTCTGAATAAGGGGCAGCATGCATACAGACAATGGTACGCGAAAAGTCATCTGCATCTGCCTTAACCTGCTCTTCCATGAAATCGAAATTAGGTACAGGGCGGGAATAGTCAAACTCTATGGCATTGGTATTGAGGCAGACAAACTTTACCTTACCGGCGATGAAACTGAAATCCGGATTACCAAAGATTTTCTGATAAGACTGGTTACCAGTTCCCAAACAGTCATGATTACCCAGCAGAGCCACGAAAGGTATCTTCAACTTCTGAAGATGGTCACGGGTCCACTGAAACTCACGGGTAGCACCAAAGTCGGTAAGGTCTCCACAATGAATCACGAAATCGAGGGAATCACTGCGGCGATTGATATCATTAACCTCACTCTTCAAATCATCCAACCACTGGTGCGAATCGCTGATCATAGCAAAACGGATTGTATCTTTCGACTTTACTGCAGCCTCAATCTTCTGAATATTGGTAACATTCAGATTTCTATCGCCGTCGACATGCACATCATACGGATGGACATCGAAGACGGTATCGCAGGATGCCACCATACAGAGACAACAGGCAGCCAGGATATAGGAAATAATTTTATGCATTCTTGTCTTATTATCTTTAAAAACTCTTTCTTATAACTCTTAAATACTACTTTTTCTTCTTTTTCAACCTTGCATAGAAACCTTGCAACCTGCCAGGCTGGCAACCGGCATCGAGCAGTTTCTTCAAATCACGATAGGCTTCGTCTTTTCTTCCAAGCAGAATCAGGATGTCTACATGATTGAAAGCAAAATCCTCATTACCGGCATCCAACTCCATCGCCTTGGCATAATCAAACTCTGCCAGCTCAAGCATCCCCCTCTCCTTCTCCATGCCACCTCTTGCAGCATAAGCCATCGCACTGTCAGGGTACTGCTCTATCAGACTGTTAATGCCATCGTAAGCCTCGGTATAATGCTTATCTTTCTCATTGAGCAAAGCCAGACCGAGTTGCGCCTGGAAGTTGCCAGGAACAAGTACCAGAAGATTCTGATAATCTAAACGCGCAAAGTTATAACGGAGCAACTTCTCATTGACAAAGGCACGATAGAACAAACCGGCAATATTGGTATTGTTCAGAAAGAGTACCTTATCAAGATCATCCTTGGCATATTGCCATTGCTCCAACTGGATATTCCAAGCAGCCTTTTTCAGTCGCAGATCGATACTGTCGGGATGATATGCAAGCACTTCTGTAGCCTTGGAGAGTGAATCGCGCAAGGCTTTATTCTGAGCAGCACGTGCCTTGTCGGCATCTACGTTCTGCGCAGATACAGATAAAGAAACCATCGATGCCAATAATAATGTATAATAACTTTTCATGGTGCAAAGTTAAGAAGACTTTTGCAAACTGCCAAATAAAAAACTATAAAACTTATTTGAGTTTACAAAAAGAACTAAATTTCAGAAAGACAGGACAATCAACAAGAAAAGCCTTAAGAGAAAGAAACACTTCTCCTAAGGCTTTTATCTATAAAGCGTCTGGATAGACTAATTCACCCAACGCCGAGAAATCCATTTACAGATTAAGCATTCTTAATCCAGTTAACGATCCATGCGCCAACCTCAGTTGTGCCATACTGAGCACCACCCTCAACCTGAATTTCAGGAGTGCGTACATTGGCATCGAGAGAAGCATCTACTGCCTTGCGAATCAAGGTACCCTCCTCGTTCAAGCCGAAGTGCTCCAACAACATGGCTGCAGAAAGAATCTGAGCTACAGGGTTAGCCAGGTTCTTGCCTGCTGCCTGTGGCCATGAACCATGAACAGGCTCGAACAATGGTGTGTGCTCACCGAGAGAGCTGGATGGCTGCAAGCCCATAGAACCGGTGATGCAAGAAGTCTCATCGGTCAGGATATCGCCGAAGGTATTCTCTGTAACGATGACATCGAAGAATGTAGGCTCTGTCAACACGCGCATAGAAGCGTTGTCGATGAACATATAATCGGTGTTTACCTCAGGATACTGTGGCTCCATCTCCTTGGCAATCTGACGCCAGAGACGAGAAGATGCCAATACGTTTGCCTTATCTACTACTGTCAAGTGCTTGTTGCGCTTCATGGCAAACTCGAAAGCTACCTTCAGGATGCGCTCAATCTCAGGACGGGTATAGATATCTGTATCGTATGCCTTATCGTTATCCTGATACTTCTCACCGAAGTACATACCGCCAGTTAACTCGCGGATAACTACGAAGTCAGCACCCTTCAGGAGTTCATCCTTCAATGGTGACTTGTGGAGCAGGCAATCGAATGTGGCTACTGGGCGAACATTGGCGAAGAGGCCCAACTTCTTACGCATAGCGAGCAAGCCCTGCTCAGGACGAACCTTGGCTGTAGGGTTGTTGTCGAAACGTGGGTCACCAACGGCTGCGAAGAGCACAGCATCAGCATCCATACAAGTTTTGAAGGTCTCCTCTGGGAATGGATCACCTACCTCGTCGATAGCGTGAGCGCCGCAGATAGCCTCGTTGTAAGTAAACTCGTGGTTGAACTTCTCTGCAATGGCCTGCATAACTGCTACGCCCTGCTTCATAATCTCTGGTCCGATACCATCACCGGCGAGAACTGCAATGTTTAATTTCATCTTATTTGATTTTTTAATTGTTTTATTTTTTGAATGATTAAAGCTTTTGCCCTTACAGGGCGCATTGCTAAATGCTATCTTATACCCAGGGTGTTACCCTGGGCTAGGAGCTTCTGCCCTTTCAGGGCGTGCTGCTGAATAGAAACCTTCGGAGATATTTTCGTAACCTTCGGAGATATTTTCATAATCTTCGGAGATAATTTCGTAATCTTCGGAGATATTATTCCATATCAAGATTTCGAGGCGATACAGCCTGTTCGTCGCTCTTATCTGCCTCATACATATTAATCATCTTCAGCGTTGCCTTGATAGCTGCTTCTGTCTGGTCAGCATCCAAGCCTCGGGTGCGCCAGATACGGTCACCTTCACGCCAGGTGATGACGGTCTGAACGAGGGCATCGGTACGACCACCAGGTGGGATGGTTACCTGATAGTTGTCAAGCTTAGGGAAGGTCTTGCCGAGCTTCACCTTGTAGATATTGCGGAGGGCTTTTACGAAAGCATCATACTGACCATCACCGGAGCTACGGTCTTCATACTCCTTACCCTCTATTTCTACCTTCACGCTGGCTATAGGCTTCAAACCGTAGGAGGTAGACACCATGTAACTGACCAGTTTTACCTTATCCTCTGGAGCTCCATGCTTCAATACATCACTCACGATGTATGGTAGGTCGTCCTGGGTTACCAGTTCCTTGCGGTCGCCGAGTTCTGTGATTCGCTTGGTCACCGCCTTGGTCTGCTCAGGCGTCAGTTCCAATCCCAGTTCATTGAGGTTCTGTACGATATTCGCCTTGCCAGAGTTCTTACCCAACGCATACTCACGATGTCTGCCGAAACGCTCAGGTACCAGGTCGTTGCAATAAAGCTTGTCCTTGTTGTCACCATCGGCATGCACACCAGCTACCTGGGTAAAGACGTTGTCTCCTACTACCGGAGTATTCGGAGCCACGGCAATGCCACTATATCCTTCAACCAATCGGGAAATATCGTTCAGACGGTCTTCCTTAATATTGGTCTTTGCCTCGAACATGTCTTTCAGAATCACCTGAACACTTGCCAATGGTGCATTGCCACAACGCTCACCCAGACCATTCACGGTAACATGGAGACCCTTGGCGCCGCTCAATACGGCAGCCAGCGAGTTGCTCACAGCCAGATCGTAGTCGTTATGGGCATGGAAGTCGAAGTGAGAATTCGGATAACGGCGCACCATCTGACGCATATACTCCACACACTGCAATGGGTTCAGAATACCCAACGTATCAGGAAGAAGGAAGCGCTTGATAGGCAGTTTTACCAAATCATCCATCATCATGAAGAGATAGTCACGACTGTCACGCATACCGCTCGACCAGTCCTCCAAGTAGAGATTCACGGTGAATCCCTTGCTCAAAGCATAGTCGATGGTCTGCTTGATATGAGCGAGATGCTCCTCAGGCGACATCTTGAGTTGCTGGGTGCAGTGCTTGTAGCTACCCTTAGCCAAGAGGTTGATGACATGACCGCCGCATTCAGCAATCCAATCCACACTCTTGTTGTTATCCACGAATCCCAATACCTCAACGGAATCCAGTTTACCTATAGTCTTAGCATAACGGCAAATTCGAGCGACAGCATCCTTTTCACCTTCTGACACACGCGCTGAAGCCACCTCAATGCGATCTACATTGATGTCGTGCAACAGCATTCTTGCTATCATCAACTTCTCGTGAGGAAGGAAACTGACACCATTGGTCTGCTCGCCGTCGCGCAGCGTGCAGTCCATGATCTCAATCTCCTTGATGCGGGAATTATCTCTCTTTGCGTTAACGTTCATAATTACTTGTTTTTAGCTTCCCAAGCCTCAACCTTGTCGCGGTTCTGAACGAGGAAGTCTACATCGTCCAAACCATTCTCCAAACAGTGTTTCTTGTAGCCGTTGATTTCGAAGTGCTCGCTCTTGCCGGTAGCAAGATTGGTCACGGTCTGGTTAGGAAGATCTACCTTCACCTCTGTCTTGTGATCTTTGTCAATGCTCTCGAAGAGTTCCTTCAGGAATTCCTCGCTTACTACTACTGGCAATACGAGGTTGTTCAACTCGTTGTTCTTGTGGATATCAGCAAAGAAAGAGCTGATGACTACACGGAAGCCTGCACCTGCGATAGCCCAGGCAGCGTGCTCACGGGAAGAACCGGAGCCGAAGTTCTTGCCAGCTACGAGGATGACACCACTGTAAGATGGGTCGTTCATCACGAAGTCTGGCTTTGGAGTTCCGTCGGCATTGTAGCGCCAGTCGCGGAAGAGGTTGTCGCCCATGCCCTCTTTATCGATGGCCTTGAGGAAACGGGCTGGGATGATCTGGTCTGTATCTACATTCTCCAAAGGAAGAGGAATGCAGCTTGATGTAATAACATTGAATTTCTGTTTCATAACTGTACTTGTCAATTGTACATTATTAATTGTACATTATTAATTAAAAATTACATAAACTCTCTTGGGTCGGTAATCTTACCTGTAATAGCGGCAGCAGCTGCTACGTATGGACTGGCAAGGATGGTGCGGGAGCCTGGTCCCTGACGACCCTCGAAGTTACGGTTGGATGTACTTACAGAGTACTTGCCTGCAGGAATCTTATCATCGTTCATTGCCAGGCAGGCAGAGCATCCAGGCTGACGGATTTCGAAGCCGGCTGCCTCAACAATCTTATCAATTCCCTCTTCACGTATTTGTTTATCAACCAACCATGAACCTGGTACAAGCCAAGCAGTTACGCCATCTGCCTTCTTCTTTCCTTTAACAAGAGAAGCGAAAGCACGGAAGTCTTCAATACGACCATTGGTACATGCGCCCAAGAATACATAATCGATAGGATGGCCCTCGAGTTTCTCGCCTGGCTGGAAGCCCATGTAGTTGAGGCTCTTCTTGAAACCAGCCTGCTCTTCCTCAGGAATCTCATCGAGAGTTGGGATATTCCCGGTAATGCCGATACCCATACCTGGGTTGGTACCATAGGTGATACGTGGTTCGATATCCTTTGCCTCGAAAGTCAACTCCTTGTCGAAGACTGCATCATCGCCACTCTTCAAGGTCTTCCAGTAAGCCACAGCCTTGTCCCACTCTTCACCCTTAGGTGCATATTCACGACCTTTGATGTACTCGAATGTTGTCTCATCAGGAGCTACGAAACCACCACGGGCACCCATCTCGATAGAGAGGTTACAGAGGGTAAGACGACCTTCCATAGACATATCCTTCACTACATCGCCACTGTACTCAACGAAGTAACCGGTAGCACCTGAAGTAGTGAGCTGGCTCATCAGATAGAGAGCAACATCCTTGGCAGTAACACCCTTGCCGAGCTTGCCGTTGATGCTGATACGCATAGACTTTGGCTTGCTCTGGAGAATACATTGTGAAGCCATCACCATCTCGACCTCAGAAGTACCGATACCGAAAGCTACGGCACCCATGGCACCATGGGTAGAAGTATGAGAGTCACCGCAAACGATGGTCATACCTGGAAGAGAAAGACCCTTCTCTGGACCTACTACGTGGATGATACCATTATCCTTTGTGTTCATGGCAAAGTGAGTAACACCGAAATCAGCGGTATTCTTTGCCAAGGTATCTACCTGCTTCTTTGAGATAGGATCCTCGATTGGTTTATCCTGATCGTGAGTAGGAGTATTGTGGTCAGGCATACAGAAAATCTGGTCTGGACGGAACATCTTGAGTCCGCGTGCTCGCATACCAGCGAATGCCTGAGGTGATGTTACTTCGTGACAGTAGAGACGGTCGATGTAAAGCTGTGTAGGACCGTCCGGAACAATCTGGACAACGTGCTTGTCCCAAATCTTGTCGAATAATGTATTCATAATATCTTGTTTGTTATATATTTATCTGAATTAATTTTATCTTACCTTGAACTTGTTGATACAATCGATGTAAGCCTCAACAGAAGCCGTAACGATGTCGGTATCTGCACCGAAGCCATAATATACATGACCATCGTATTCCACCTGCATGTGAACCTTGCCCACATCATCAGAGCCCTTGTCGATAGCCTGGATGGTGAACTCCTTGAGGTTCATCTCCTTGGTGATGACCTTCTTGAGAGCATTGATAGCAGCATCTACCGGACCGTTACCAGATGATGCAGCCTCAAACTTCTGACCTGCAATATCAAGACCGATACTTGCCACGCTCTTCACGCCCTTACCTGTAGTAACCTGCAACCAGTCGAGCTGAACACCATGCTTATCAGCAGAATCAGCACCGGCAAGCATCAAAACATCCTCATCGGTAACTTCCTTCTTCTTATCAGCCAGTTGGAGGAACTTCTTGTAAATCTTGTCGAGCTTCTCCTCATCATTAATCTCTACACCATTGACATGGAGACGGTACTTCAATGCAGCACGACCAGAACGGGCTGTCAATACGATAGCATTGTCATCCAATCCCACATCCTTAGGATCAATGATTTCGTAAGTCTGTACATTCTTCAAGACACCATCCTGATGGATACCGGAAGAATGAGCAAATGCATTGCGACCCACGATAGCCTTGTTTGGCTGAACAGGCATATTCATCAGGCTGCTCACCATGCGTGAGGTAGGAATAATCTTGGTGGTATTGATGTTGGTATCAATATCGATATGCTTGTGACACTTCAGAATCATGGCAATCTCTTCGAGCGAAGTATTACCTGCACGCTCACCGATACCATTGATGGTAACCTCAACCTGGCGTGCACCATTCAAAACACCCTGCAGGGTATTGGCAGTAGCCATACCGAGGTCGTTATGACAGTGGGTAGAAAGGCGTGCCTTGTCAATGCCATCAACATGCTCCATGAGATACTTGATTTTGTCACCATATTCATCAGGCAGACAATAACCTGTAGTATCAGGAATGTTCACTACAGTAGCACCCGCCTTGACAACAGCCTCTACGACACGAGCCAGATACTCATTATCGGTACGGCCTGCATCCTCAGCATAGAACTCTACGTCCTCAACATACTTTTTAGCATACTTGACAGCAGCTACAGCACGTTCGATGATTTCCTCGCGGGTAGAATTGAACTTATACTTGATATGACTGTCGCTGGTACCGATACCGGTATGGATTCTCTTATGCTTGGCATACTGCAAAGCCTCAGCAGCACAATCAATATCTTTTTCTACGGCACGGGTAAGTGCACAAATAGTAGGCCAGGTTACAGCCTTAGAGATTTCTACCACTGAATTGAAGTCGCCCGGACTTGATATTGGAAATCCAGCCTCAATTACATCCACGCCCAACTGCTCCAGTTGCTTTGCCACCTGAATCTTCTCAACTGTGTTCAACTGACATCCCGGAACCTGTTCGCCATCGCGGAGGGTCGTGTCGAAAATGTATAATCTGTCACTCATATCTTTAAAATTTTAAATTTACACCTTATTATATAAGAGCTACACATTCAGAACGCACTACGTTTATATAGCAATCCGTGCAGAAGCATCAGATAAAGTAAAAAGCCTTCCCCCACTCCATAGACGGAAGTGTAGAAAGGCTTTTAATATCTTAAGCGATGAACTATACGCACACCTTATCACTTCCGCCCACAAACTGCAGTCGAAGTCGAATAATAATGCTTGTAATGTTCAACAATGTTGTTCTCATATCTATCTTATTATGTTATATTCTTAAATTCGCATGCAAAGGTAACACTTTTATTTGATACTAGCAAACAATTTATAACTTTTTTAATAGAAATGATAACAAATTCCTATAATCTTATGGATTTTTTACCCAAAAACGTTAATCCTGTGCAAGAATTTGGCGAAAAAGCCAGTTTTTGAGTGAAAAAATTGACAAACTCTAACCTTAGAAAGGCAGATTCTCTGCAGGCGGCGGTGGTAGCGGACTACCATCCTGCCCTCCGCCATTCATCCTAGAGCCTACAATCTCACCACCTTCCTCGACAGGTGCTGCTGCAGCATCCTGCGGATCCTGGAATCGGGTAAATTCTCCACGGAAGTTCAGGAGAACATCTCCAACAGAGCCCTTACGGTGCTTGGCAATGATAATCTGTGCCATACCATGAAGGTCATTACCCTTTTCATCCTGATAGATGTGATAATATTCCGGGCGGTGAACGAAAAGCACCATATCGGCATCCTGCTCGATGGCACCGGATTCACGGAGGTCACTCAACTGAGGTCGCTTTCCTTCCAAACCCTCACGGTTCTCTACATTACGGGAGAGCTGCGAAAGAGCAAGCACAGGAATATTCAGCTCTTTGGCAATACCTTTGAGCGAACGGGAGATGGTAGATACCTCCTCCTGACGGCTACCAAACTTCATACCATTGGCATTCATCAGCTGGAGATAGTCGATCATCAACAGTTTAACACCCTTTTCCCTTACCAGTCGGCGCGCCTTGGTACGGAGTTCGAAAACAGAAAGACCAGGCGTATCATCAATATAAATAGGTGCACCTGTCAGTTTTCTCAGTTTTTTATCCAACCGTTCCCATTCTGGCTGTTCCAATTGTCCGTTCAGTATTTTCTTACCCGAAATCTCGCAAACATTCGAGATGAGTCGGTTCACCAACTGAACGTTATTCATTTCCAGAGAGAAGAATCCGATAGGCACATCATAATCTACCGCCACATTCTTGGCAATACTCAATGCAAAGGAAGTCTTACCCATGGCAGGACGACCGGCAATAATCACAAGGTCGGACGGTTGCCAACCTGATGTCATATCATCCAACCCACGATAACCCGTAGGAATACCGGTAAGACCACCCGAGTTCTGAGCAGCGCGCTGCAAGATGGCAACGGCCTCCTTTACAACCGGATCAATCTGTGTATAATCCTGCTTCATATTGTTCTGCGAAAGCTGGAAGAGTTCACCTTCAGCTTTCTGCATCAGTTCATCCACATCCACACCTTCTTCATACGCCATCGTCTCGATGTCGCCGGCATAATGAATCAGCTGGCGCTGCATATATTTCTGCGCCAGGATACGGGCATGCGACTCTACATGGGCAGCCGAAGCCATGCCTGCAGAAATATCCATGAGATATTGTGCTCCTCCCACCTTATCCAGTTCGCCAGTCTTGGCTAACTGATCGGCAAGAGTCATGATATCCACAGGCCGTTCCTCCATGTTCATCACCTGGATAGCCTGATATATTCTCTTATGACGCGGGTCATAAAAAGTATCCGGCTTGAGCAACTCCGACACCACCGAAAAGGCATCAGAATCAATCATCAAGGCACCCAGTACTGCCTGCTCCACATTCACAGCCTGCGGCTGCAAATGGGCGTAGGTTGGATCTATCTGTACCTTATTCTTATTTTTATTATTCTCCGCCATCTTTATTGTTTTTCCTTTCCTCGAAAACTTTTTTTGTTATAAATTCCAATTCTATAGGCGCAATACCACGATCATCAAGCCAATTTCCCATATCGAGCAGGCCGAATGCATCTATATCTTCCTTAGGGGAAAAAGCTGCATGACCAGATGCTTCATTCAAAAATCTGATAGCTGCAGTTCCTCCCTTTTTCACGAGAACGCAGAGTCCATAATAGAAAAATTTCATAGACTCCCATCTGTGGTCTTGTGGCTTGGAAACTTTGCTCACCATCGCAGATAACATTTTCATGAACATGCGTTCCTTTTCATCCTTATCCATATCTGTCATGTCAGAATTCAATATATCCCTGATTTCATTATCATCACTATTTTGCAGATAAGGTTCTATTAAAGCCATTGCGTGGTCAATGTTTTTATCGCCTTCCGATTCTGAAAAGAGCAAAGAGAAAGCCAGTCTGCATTCTACCTGTTCTTCCTTAGGATACTGTTCATCCATCTGGAAAGCCCATTCCAAAGCCTCTTTATAATGATGGAGTTTCAATAAGAGATCGGTCTTTTTCAGCTTGAGCTTAAACTGCTTACTCTCATCTGATTCTTCTTTAATCAAGCAATTCAATGTTATTAAAGCCGCCGGGTCTTTTATCTCTTCTTCTATTTCTAATTTCAACTCCGTGGCAGCCTTATAAGTTGGGCTTGTATTCTTAATCACATAGAGATGTTCAAGCGCTTCATCATATTTTTCCTCCGATTTGTATGCCAATGCAAGCATCATATGCTCTTCGTCGGTATATTTTTCCAGATTACGCAAAATCTTACTAACAAAGGCATAGTCACCTCTTTTAGCAGAGAAACGGGCCAGCGACAGGCGATACTTGTCATATTCCGGTTTAGCAAACAGTCCCGTAGTAAAGAAAGGAATTTCCTTCTGCAATTCGAAAGGATTATCAAATGCCTTCCTCATCGGAGAGAGGGTATAGAATCGGTAGAGGTCCTGCACATAGCGATGACGAACCCTGATTGCACGTTTCTTCTTTTCCTCTTCAGAGAGATTCTCTTCATGTTCCATTACCGAATCAAGCAGTGTGACATTTTCAGAATCCTTTGCTTCTGTAGAATCAGTCTCATCCTCTACTGGCTCTTCGGTATTCTGCTCTTTTTCCACCTCATCTTCTTCGTCATAAAAAACAGGACCAGACACCATATTTTCCGGGGTAATATCCAATGATTCAATAAATTCCTTAGATGTATTATTCAATGAAAGAATGATGCTATACAGATCGGTATCACACATAGAGGCGCCTCTCAAGAGATTGTTGATGAAATTGCGATGCTGTTTCATCGTAGCCCGAACATTCTTGAGCGTAGAATTACGGACATAGAAAGGAACAAACCAATTATAGAGTGAATGGAAATGACCGAAGCTCTTCTGGTTGGCAAACTGATGATAATAGACATCAACTCCTATATCTTCTGAATTCAACATATAGTCGAAGGCTCCCTTAAGGGCATCATCAGGATTCTCCCCATCTGCTGAGAAGCAATTAAGTCCCAATTCACCCGTTTGGTCTATCTTTTCGGCCAAATCCTGAGTAAAAGAAGTGAACATGGTCTTCACCACGGAATGCATCATCTCCTTGCTATCCTTTTTACTTGTAAGACATAGACGCATCTGGCGTTGGAGATCAACACAGGCTGCCAAAAATTCATCATCCATGATCAAGCCAGCAGCAGAATCCCAATATTTCTGTTTTTCACCCGAATTGGTTATTGCACAGAAAACGAAACCCACCAAAGCTCGCTGGCGAACACTGCAAGTACTGTCGTCAGACTTGATTAAGCGCATCAAGACTGCAAGTCTAGGGGCATCAAAGAATACAGAGCATGACAATGAAACAGCCGAAACTATCATATTGATGGTGTATGGATCTACCAAATCTGAAGCGATGATATCAAGTATATTCTTGACAAAATCATCATTCCATTCATCAGTTGTCAAAATATAAGAAAACACCATATTGCGATAGGCATTAAGCTGCTCTTGTATCTTTTGTCTTTCCTCGTCTATCTGTTCTTCAGACAAGTCTACCCTCAAATTTAGCATAGCTTCATCTGTAGCAAATTTCTCAAAGGTTTCCTGTACCTCATCAAAACTTGTCAGATTCTGAGCTCTTTTGCAAAGTGCAACAAATGTAGACTCATTAGCCAAAATCCATTCGTGGCGCATTTTACTATAGAGCGTGTCTATATCCATATCCAAATCTGAAGCAAGATCATAAAGTTCCCGATGTTTAAGTTTGCCATCTATATAATCATGATATAAAGCATCATATCTTTGTTCAATTTCCGCTATTTCTGGCAGACATGGCTCCAAACTCACTTCCTGGTCAATAATCTTGCGAATTGCCTCTATTCTGGATATCATAGTGACATTTTCATGCGAAAACTTTGTCCAGCTAAAATCTTCTTTTTTCATAAGCCGCTTATTTTTGTGCTACAGCCAGGTCACGACGTCTTGGTTCCATAGCATGTTCATATTTAAGTTTTGGAAGATTACTGATGGTTTTAGCATCGGCACCCGTATATTTTGTGATGATACTTGCATAATGCTGTACCCCACGACTGTTTATGCTATCAACAGCAATATTATACGCCTTGATAAACTTGGCAACTTGGTCTTTACGGCGCGGTTCTGAAAGTATTTTCTTGCGGAAAGCCACAACACCCAACTGCAAGTTCTTATCTCTGCTGTCAAAGAGTTTTACATGCTGTTCAAGTCGGGCTTTGGTAGCTTGAGGTTCTGGCAGCAACATGGCATCCATCTCGTTGTTAAGCAACATACGCAGACGGATGTTCAAATCGTTGATTTGAACCTTATAAGCATCATATTTAGGCTTACCGCTATCGATTGCTAAAGTAGCCAGATAATCAGTTGCAGAGTAGCGGGTCATTGCCACCATCTTATCTGACAGTTGTTTCAGTTCGGATATACGCGAACGCTTATTGGTGATAAACTGCCAATAAAGATTGGTAGAAATAGGGTACGTCAAAGCAGTACCCCGTTTCTCTATATGATGAGCACGAATCAGATCGGTCACGGCTCCCTCTACGCGCTTGCGCTCGATAGCAGTATCACAATCCATTTGTGCAGTATATCTACGCAAATGTACGTCTACACCTTGCTGCTGGAAGATACTGTCATCACATGCCAGAAAGATTGGCAGGCAGTCCATTGTTGGCATCACCGCTATCTTCAGCGCAGCACGGTCTAGGCTATCCAATCTAGCCTTTTCCTTCTTGCTCAAGCGATGACGTTCTGCTTCCGACTTGCCACATCCTGCAAATCCTATAGCCAGCAAGAGCATCAAGGCTGTAAACGTTTTGAACTTATTCATTATCTATCCTTTAATCATTTGTTATTCTACATAGAGAACCAATCCCTTCAAATATTCACCTTCCGGATGATAAATATTGATAGGATGGTCGGCAGGCTGGTGCAACTGGTGCAAGATGCGAACCTTTCTTCCAGCCTGCGCTGCAGCAGTAAACACAGCATTGCGGAACTGATCCTTCGTAACCACCTGAGAGCAACTGAAGGTAAAAAGGATGCCGCCCTTCTTAATACGCTGCAAGCCCTTTACGTTCAGGCGGGTATAGCCCTTCAACGCATTGCGCAAAGCCGCACGGTGCTTGGCAAAAGCAGGAGGATCAAGAACAATCAGATCATACTGCTGGTCATGTTCATCAAGATACTTGAAGGCATCTTCGCAGATAGCCTCATGGCGTGCATCTCCAGGGAAATTGAGCGCAATATTCTCATTGGTCAATTCTATCGCCTTGGCACTGCTGTCTACGGAGTGAACAGCCTTAGCCTCGCCTCTCATCGCATAAACAGAAAAACCGCCGGTATAGCAGAACATGTTGAGCACGCTCTTACCCTTGGCATAATGCTCGAGCAGCGAACGGTTCTCACGCTGATCTACGAAGAAACCCGTTTTCTGACCACGCAACCAGTCGATATGGAATTTCAGTCCATTCTCTACAGCAACATCGTCAGCATCACCTCCCAGTATAAAGCCATTTTCCTGTCTGAGGTCAGCCTTATACGGTAAGGTCGTCTCACTCTTATAGTAGATATTCTCCAGTGCTTCGCCCATCACCTTCTTCAAGGCTTTGGCTATCTCCATGCGGCAAACATGCATACCCACACTGTGAGCCTGCATGACAGCAGTAGGACCATAGCAGTCGATAACAAGTCCCGGCAAGTTATCACCCTCACCATGAACCAAGCGATAAGTAGTATTGGATGAATTACCGGCAATACCCAAAGCGAGTCTCATTTTATATGCCGAATCCAATCTGGCACACCAGTACTCCTCATCAATCTCAATATCTCTAAAAGAAAGAACACGTACAGCGATAGAACCGATCTGATAATGACCTATAGCAATGAATTCACCACTACGGGTAAACACTCTCACAATGTCGCCCTCCTCTATGCCCTCATCCATTGCCTGGATAGCACCCGAGAAGATCCATGGATGAAAACGCTTGAGCGATTCTTCCTTACCTTTCTTTAAATATACGCTTTTATACATATTTATATATGAAGTTTCTTACGATTATCAATTTCTATTCCTTACCACCTTATATCATACCCTGAGTTCATCGAGCTCGTAATCGCCTGTAGCAGACAAACGCTTGAATTCCTCATACAGATTAATGCAGCACCAGGCATCTGTAGCTGCATAGAGAGCCTGCGATTCCTTCAAATCGCTGGCCTCCCAATTGCTTAACCGTTGCGCCTTGCTGATTTTCTGGTGAAACAGGTTAGCATACAGTTTCTGCAGACTCATGTCTGCGATACCAAAGTTCTTAGCAACATCCTGCAACTCGATAAAGTAGCCAGCCTTAAAAGCAGCTCGCTTATGGAGCTGCAGCAAGTCATCGTGCCAGGAAAGTCCTACTTTTGGCACGGTGGTATCTTCGAGCAAGCGAATGATGGCAGGAGTCATGCCCGTATGATGCAGGCGGAAGAGATAACAAGTATCATGTGTACTCACCTGCAACAACGAAACATGGTAAGCCTGACCACGCTTGAATGATGGGCGCGTTTCTGTATCCACACCCAGTATATAATGGCTAAGTAGGTCATTAACAGCCGATTCTGTATCTTCAGGCTTGTCAACGACTACGATTTTGCCAGGAAACAAAGCTCTTGGCAAATTCGTGATTGCCGCCTTGTCAAAACTAGTGAAAATAATCTTCATTATGCTTTTTATTCTTTACAAGTTGCAAAATTAGAAAAAAAAGATGAGAAAAAGAATTGTTTTCTCAATTATTTTCGCTAATTTTGCAGATAAATTATTCAAAAATATATAAAATGGCTAAAAAAAGAACTGAAAAAAAGACCAAAACCTTTAGCGAAGCTATTGGTTTACAGTATATTTTCAACAATACTATCACCGACTTTTTCATAGGATTAGCCTTGGTAGTCATTGCTGTGGTTATCATCATCGCTATGATCTCCTTTCTCAACACAGGAGCCAATGACCAGAGTTTGCTCGAAAATCTGAAGCCGGGCGAATGGACCAACACGGAAAAACTGTTTCAGAACTACTGCGGATCCTGGGGAGCCATTGTATCCTATTGGCTCATTGCCATCAATTTCGGATTTCCAGCCTTCATGCTCCCATTCTTTGTCATTATGGTGGGATTGCAGATGATGCATGCCTACAAGCTGAACCTGTGGAAATGGTTCTTCTGCATGATTGTGGTCATGCTATGGATGTCGGTAACCTTTGCCAAGTTCATCGCACCTATCATGCCAAGCCTCACATTCAATCCGGGCGGAAAGCACGGACTCTTTGTCGTGCAGAATCTGGAGAACATCATGGGGCCTCCAGGACTTACTGCCATTCTTTTCTTCGTGGCGGTAGCATTCCTCACCTATCTCACCACTGAGACCATTACGGTAATCAGAAAAGCACTCAACCCTATAGGTTATATATCAAATAAGGTGAAATTTGAGATTACTAACCATGGAAAGAACAGGAAAGATACGGAAGCTATCGACGAGGTATACGCCAGCGCAGCATATGGTCCTGGCACAGAGGATGAGAAAGAAGAATATAAGGAAGAAGAACCTGCCAAAGTCATCGACCTGAATCTGGATCCGAACCAGACTTTCGCAAACCCGGACACACCTTCTACGCCTGTTGAACCAGAGGCAGACGGACAGGAAGCTACAGGAACAGAAAGTGATACAGAAAAAGATGAAACCATCGCTATAGCCAACGGCACGCAGAACGAGAATATGTCACTCATTGCACGTCAGCGCGAACTCCGTACAAAACGGGCTGAAAAGGAAGCATTGGAAAAGCAAGCTGCCGAGGCTGCTGCAGCTTCTGAGCATATAGGTATGGACATCTCTGTAGCCACAGCCGACGAGAAGGCTACAGGCAACACCTTGAGCAATGCAGAAGTACTGAATACTCCGATCAATCCGAAGGAGCCGTTCACCAGATATAAATATCCGGTACTCAACCTTCTGAAGAAGTATGAGGATGACGGCGTATCCATCGATGAGGAAGAGCAGCGCGCCAACAAAAACCGCATCATCGAGGTGCTGGGCAACTTTGGCGTACAGATCAAAACCATCCGTGCTACGGTTGGTCCTACCATCACACTCTACGAAATCCAGCCTGCAGAAGGCGTACGTATCTCTAAGATCAAGAATCTGGAAGATGACATCGCCTTGAGTCTGGCAGCTCTCGGCATCCGTATCATCGCTCCTATCCCAGGTAAGGGAACCATCGGTATTGAGGTACCTAACGCAAAGGCGAACATCGTTAGTATGGAAAGTACTTTAAACTCAAAGAAATTCCAAGAAACCAAGATGGAGTTACCTATCGCTTTGGGTAAGACCATTACCAACGAAGTGTTTATGGTTGATTTGGCAAAGATTCCTCACCTGCTTGTTGCGGGTGCTACCGGACAGGGTAAATCTGTAGGTTTGAATGCCATCATCACCTCTTTATTATACAAGAAACATCCAAACGAACTCAAACTGGTTCTCATCGACCCTAAGAAGGTGGAGTTTAGCGTCTACTCCCGTATTGCCAATAAGTTTATGGCTGCGGTTCCTGATGAGGAAGAACCTATCATAACCGATGTAACCAAGGTGGTTAGAACCCTGAACAGTCTGTGTGTACTGATGGATAGCCGTTACGACTTGCTCAAAAAGGCAGGAGCACGTAACATCAAAGAATACAACCAGAAGTATATCAACCACAAGTTGAAGTTGACAGATGGACATGAGTATATGCCATACATCGTGGTGATTATAGATGAGTTCGGTGATCTGATCATGACAGCCGGCAAGGAAGTAGAACTTCCTATTGCCCGTATCGCCCAGCTGGCACGTGCCGTGGGTATCCACATGATTATTGCCACCCAGCGTCCTACAACCAGCATCATCACGGGTAATATCAAGGCTAACTTCCCTGGCCGTATCGCCTTTAAGGTTACATCTGCCATCGACTCAAAGACCATTCTTGACCGTACAGGAGCCAACCAGCTGATTGGTCGTGGTGATATGCTCTATCTCTGCGGCAACGAACCTGTCCGTGTACAGTGCGCCTTTGTTGATACACCTGAAATCGAGCGCATCAACGAGTATATCTGCGAACAGCCTGGCCCTATCGAACCTATGGAGTTGCCAGAACCAGCTAATGATGAAGGAAGCGCAGGTGGAAGCGGCAGCATCAGTGCCCGCGAACTGGATCCGTTCTTCGAAGAAGCAGCCCATGCGATTGTTCTTTCGCAACAGGGTTCTACCAGCATGATCCAGCGCCGGTTCAGTATCGGCTATAACCGTGCAGGACGACTGATGGACCAGATGGAAGCTGCAGGCATCGTAGGTGCAGCACAGGGCAGCAAGCCTCGTGAGGTACTGATACAGGATGAAAACCAGCTTAATAATCTGTTAATGGCACTTCGAAACTCTTAATTTTAGTAAAGAACTAAGGGTATGAAAGAAGATAATATTGGAAAAGGTTAAATTATTAAACCCTGAAGCCGTGAAAACGTCTAAGGAGAAAAGACGTTTTTACGGCTTTATGATAAAGTATGAAATTTTAGAAGATATAATATAACATAGAATTTTAAAAGAAAGGAAAAGATAAAAATGAAAAAGATTTTAGCATTGGCTTTCGTTGCAATGATGAGCATCGGAGCCATGGCGCAGACTGCGCAACAGGTACTTGATAAGACCGCTGCCGTTATTGGCAACAAAGGTGGAGCTAGCGCCAACTTCAAGATGAGCAGTTCTAAGTATGGATCAGCAAGCGGCAGTATTGCCATCAAAGGCAACAAGTTTAACGCCCGTACCCCGCAAGCCATCGTCTGGTTCAACGGCAAGACCCAGTGGACTTATCTAAAGAAAACCAACGAGGTGAATGTCAGCAACCCTACACAGGCTCAGCAGATGTCCATGAACCCTTATACATTTATTAATATATATAAGACTGGTTATAAGTCAACGCTCAAGACAGCAGGCAGTAACTATGTAGTACATCTCGTTGCCAATAACCAGAAACGTTCTGTAGCTGAAATGTATATCACCATCAACAAAAAGACACATGTTCCATCAGTTGTCAAGATGCGACAGGGCAATACCTGGAGTACCATCACGGTAAGTAACTTCAGAGCCAAGAGCGTTTCTAACAGCACATTCAATTTCAACAGCAAGGAATGTCCAGGAGCTGAAGTCATTGACCTGAGATAATCGCCTGAAATATCGTATAAAGTTTATTTTCAAATAAGATTCCCCGCCACAATACTCCGGTAGCGTGACGGGGAATTACTTTTTCCAAAAGGGTTTTAGTATCAATAATTTCCAAAAGCGAATCATAGACTCCCCTTTTTGCACAACAAATCTTAAAACAACTATGCAATTGTAAAATATTCAAAAATACTTTGGAATATTTGCAAAAATATTTGGCAGATACAAAAGAATTGCTTATCTTTGCATCATCAAATTATAAAAACAAGTAATTATGAAGCAGACAGAAGCCTATCAAAGACTCGTGGAGAAAGGTATCCGACCATCACTCCAGCGTATTGCCATTATGGATTGGCTCATCAAGCATCCCACTCATCCAACTATCGAGGATGTGTACAAAGGATTAGCCGAGAGTATCCCAACATTGAGCAAGACAACCGTTTACAACACACTCAGAATGTTGAGTGAGCACAATGCGGCTCAGATGATCACAATCGATGAACATCGCGTATGTTATGATGGAAATATTAAAAGCCACGTTCATTTCTATTGCAGAAATTGTGGCAAGGTAATTGACTTTTTCGGCGAACCAGCTCCAAAAGTGGAACCAGGAAAGGAAATTGAAGGAAACATCGTATTGGAAGAACAGCTCTACTACAGAGGAATATGTGCAGAATGCGCTAAAAAAGGTGTAAAGTCGCCTCTCACAGAGACTGTTCACTAAATCAAAAGACAATAATTATACAACAACATTTAAAACAAAAACATTATGAAGAAAAAGTTTATTTGCACCGTTTGCGGTTACATTTACGAAGGTACAGAAGCACCAGAGAAGTGCCCTATCTGCAAGGCTCCAGCCAGCAAGTTCAAAGAGATGGAAGATGCAGTAGATGACGATATGACATTTGCAACCGTTCACGTTCTCGGTCAGGCATATAAGGATGGCGTTAATGAAGACGTTATCAAGGGTTTGAAGGACCATTTAAATGGTGAGTGTGGCGAGGTAGGTATGTATCTTGCTATGGCACGCCAGGCAGATCGTGAAGGCTATCCTGAAATTGCAGAGGCTTACAAACGTTATGCCTATGAGGAGGCTGATCACGCTTCTCGTTTTGCAGAACTTCTCGGTGAGGTTTTGGGTGATACCAAGAGCAATCTCGAGGCTCGTATTGCAGCAGAGAAGGGTGCTTGTGAGGATAAGTTCCGCATTGCCAAGCTTGCTAAGGAGCAGGGTTCAGATGCTATCCACGATACCGTTCATGAGATGGCTAAGGATGAAGCCCGCCACTGTGCAGGTTTTGCAGGTCTCTACAAGAGATACTTCAAGTAATAGATTTTAAAAGACGTAACTTTAAAAATTATAATACGATTATTTAGTATTGTAAGTCAAGAAAACAGGAAAGCCGATTCTAGTATATTACTATACAAGAATCGGCTTTCTTTATGTGATGATAAATATTGTTACTTTGTTTCTGGAACCAGGAACTTGTCTCCTGTTTGCTTAATAAGTTCCTTGGCATATTTCTCAGGATACCCAGGACGAACTGGGGTTGCACCTAATCCATAAGGAGTCTTCTCGAAACTGCCATCTTTTTGGGTTGGCTTGATAATCATGTCATTATACTTCACTACCATAAACTGGAAGAGCTGTTGCCAACGCGCCAACATCTGCTGTGCCTTCTCGATACCATAATCATTGAGATACTTGACTGCAGCCTGTGGATTCTGTGCATACAGTTCCTGAGCCTTAGCCTCAACACCTGGCTGTGCAGCAAAATAGCTGTTATCCAGACTATCACGAACCACCTTCAAGGTTGGGAACATCTGGCTGTAACGAGGATAAACCATATTGCTGGTCATATTGCACACCCAGTAAGCATTCTTGAAACTGAAATTCACAGCATCTGCTCCCGGTGTGTTATAACACTCAGGACGAACTGTAGAAGAACAGTAGATTGGTGTGAACGCTACCATATTGGCATCATCATTACCAAACCAAAGAACACCGCCAATCTCTCTAGGCATCCATGAACGCATCTGGCTAACAAAAACAAAACCAGTCTGCTGGGTGCTGACCGGACGTTCGTTGAAGCACTGCTTTCCATCCACCTTAAACATCAATGGAGTTGGTCTGTAAGGCATCTGCCAAATACCACCTCCGATATCAGTTCCATCAGCAACAGAAAGAGGTGTACCCTCATAATGGTCACGCATGCAAGCCTCAACATCAGCAACACTCACCTTCTTGTTTGGAACCACCCAGAGAGGCATATCCTTCGCATTAGGATCCTTACCCAAAGCCCAATCAAGATAAGGACTCATGTCGTAGAAATGGTTCAGCATCGCCCAAGCACGAGCATCGCAGAAACGACGTCCTGAGAAATCAGGCTTAGCATATGCCATTTTCCATGAGAAATCAGCATCCTTGCCCTGATACCATCCCTTACTGCGAGCAAAAGAAACGACATCCTTGGCATACATCACGTTTTTCTTATCCTTCATATTGAACTTGCCAATGCGACTCTGGTTAGCATGTGCACAAACTGCATTATCAGGAATACGGAGAGCTACCCAAACCACGCCCTTAGAGCCTGGTCCCTTGCCCATCATCTCCATAATCCAAGCTTCGTTCGGATCACAGATGGTAAAGGTCTCGCCTTCTGAATTATAGCCGTAAGTATTGGCGATGGTTGTCATCACTTTGATAGCCTCACGGGCAGTCTTACTACGCTGCAGGGCAACATAGATGAGTGAACCATAGTCCATGATACCTGTAGAATCAGCCATCTCCTCACGTCCACCATAAGTAGTTTCACCGATGGTGACCTGCCATTCATTGATATTGCCAATCACATTATAAGTCTCGGCAGCCTCCGGAATCTCACCATGATATTTATTGGTATCCCAATCGTAAATCTTACGCATCTCGCCCTTAGCATGCTTACCGGCAGGAAAATGACAGAGATTTTGGAACATACCATAGTCATCGGCACTATATGAACACATCACAGATCCATCAACCGATGCTTTTTTTCCTACTATAAAGTTGGTACATGCCTCAGATTCCGAGACACTGCCCAACATAGCTACAACCATTATGGCTGAAGCGAAAATCTTATTCATAAAATATACCTTAATTTATATATACAAAGTTTATATATACAAAAAGAGAAGAGCATTTTAATTCTTCACTCTTCCCTCTTCATTCTTCACTTATTCGCAAGCCTTGAAACTCATATCCAAGCCCTTCACACTATGTGTCAAGGCACCAACTGAGATGAAATCAACTCCCTGCTCTGCATAATCGCGGATGGTATCGTAAGTGATACCGCCAGAAGACTCAGTCTCATACTTACCTGCGATGATGTCTACTGCCTTCTTAGTATCAGGCACAGAGAAGTTATCGAGCATGATACGATTTACACCACCATGCTTCAATACCTGGTCAAGTTCATCGAAACTGCGAACCTCGATTTCAATCTTCAGGTCGAGACCCTTCTCCTTCAGATAAGCATGGCAACGGTCAATGGCATTGTCGATGCCACCAGCGAAATCGATATGGTTATCTTTCAAGAGAATCATATCAAAAAGACCAATGCGATGGTTCATACCACCACCAATCTTCACAGCCTGCTTCTCCAACATGCGAAGACCTGGAGTTGTCTTACGGGTATCAAGGATATGAGTCTTTGTACCCTCAAGACGCTTTACATACTTAGCAGTCATGGTAGCAATGCCGCTCATACGCTGCATGATATTGAGCATCAAACGCTCTGTCTGGAGCAAAGAACGGGTCTTACCCTCTACAATCATTGCAATGTCACCCTTCTTAACATGGGTTCCATCCTGAAGCAACACTTCTACCTTCATGGTAGGATCGAAACGGGCAAATACCTTCTTTGCCATTTCAACACCTGCCAACACACCATCTTCCTTGATAAGCAAGTGGCTCTTACCCATGGCGTCTTCTGGGATACAACACAAAGTTGTGTGGTCGCCATCACCGATATCCTCAGCAAATGCCAAGTCTATCAACTTGTCTTCTAATTGATCTACGCTTAACATATTATTAATGTTTATGTTTAATGTTTATTGATTACTTTTCCGTTCCATAGGGCACGGAGGATGCCTTCCTCATCGCGTTCCACCCGGATTTCGCCGCCTAACCATTCGGTCATCGGCAACTCCTCGCGAAACTCGAAGTAGTTCACCACCCTGCCCTCTTGTATTTCTACCACAGCCTGCTGCAATATCGAGCCATCCGGCAATATCACCTGATGGGCTCCGCATCTTCTCATTTCAGCCATATCTTAAACATCCAGACTAATTACTCGTCATCTGAATAGGTTTATCAGGCATAGGAACCGGTGCACTGGTCGGAGGCGCCAAAGCTCCATCCGGACGTGCTGGAACACTCGGACCTGGTATACGGGTCTTACGAGCAGTATCTACTTTTGCCGAATCAGAAGATGCTGCAGAAGAAGAAACCGGTGCCACCTTTTTAGGATGCATACGGATGAGACGAATCTTATTGACAAACATCAGTTTAAGAGTCGTCAAAGAACCGGCATCAGAACTGAAGCCACCCTCATTCAACATAAAGTACCCCTTTATACATTTGATTCCAAGGCTGTCATTATCAGCGAGTTCTACACTATAGTGCTGAGCACTCTGAATATGAATTACAGTCTGTGCTACACTATCGTTCTTAAACTGTACAGCCAGTAAAGCAACACCATCGCGCATACCATCTTGGAAGATAAACTGCGACTCAAAATCAAGTCGGAACCGGTCACCCTTATGGAAAGCTGTATCAGCTTCAATCTTGAAACTGCGACTGTTGAAACCAGCATCTGTCGAGAATACCATTGAAGTAGCCTCTTTCCAGATATTGGCAGTATCGCCTACAGAAGTAAGATTGTCAAAATCACTATTTCCAGCACTATTTCCACCCAAAGCAACCGCCTCTTTATCCAATCTTTCAGCCAGATCCTTATACACATCATGCAGCAATTCAGTATGGCGCATATAATAAACCATCGAACTGTCGAAGTCTGCCGAGGTGACATCATGTTTCTTCAGTACAGCCTCGCGATAAGCCAGACTATTCTTCTCACTACCACCGTCTTCGCTCTGCGCCATAGCAAGAGCGATGTGATAATCGAAGAGAATATCCGTCATCTTTCCTTTAGAGAGCACATCTTTTGGAAGCGAAGGCTTACAAGAAGCGAAAGCTGCACAAAAAGTTACTATCCAACAGAGATAAAGAAAAGCTTTCTTCATGATTACTTGTCCTCCTTATTTTCTTGAGATTCTGACTTTTTCATTTCTTCAGCAGTTTCTACAGAAGAAGCGTCTTTAACACCATTCTTCTTATCACCACCTCCGAGGGCTTCCAGTTCTTTTCTACAGAAAAGCAAGAGAGAAATGATGCCGACAGATACACAGGAATCTGCAAAATTGAATACAGGATCGAAGAATGTACCATGCTGTCCACCCCAGAAAGGGAACCATTCAGGCCATGTATAGGTGAAGAACGGAAAACGGAACATATCAACCACCTTGCCCATGAGCACGGGTGCATACCCCTCGCCGAAAGGCACAAGATAAGATACATAATAAGGTGAAGCACCGGTGAAGATAAGTCCGTAGAAGATGGAATCAATCATATTGCCGATTGCACCCGTCAGAACCAGCGCCACCAAAATGATGTATAACAAGCGATAGGTACCACGCTTAATGATGCGATGCAGATAAATGCTCAACGCACAGATGGCTACCAAGCGCAACAGACTTAGCCAGAATTTGCCGATAAACGACATACCCCAAGCCATTCCGTTGTTCTCAACAAATTCGATATAAAACCAATCAGTAACACGAACAGACTCGCCAAGGCAAAAATGGGTCTTGATGTACACCTTGATAATCTGATCGATAACAAGAAGCACAACCACCATTGCCGTGACGAGCCATCCGTATTTAATTTTACTTGTTTTCTCCATTTATTACTTCTTTCTAGCCTCCTTAGAAGCTACACTCAAAGTGGCATGAGGTACAGCACGCAAACGCTCCTTAGGAATCAACTCGCCTGTTTCGCGGTCAATACCATAGGTCTTGTTCTGGATACGAACCAAAGCTGCTTCCAATCCCTTAATGAACTTCTGCTGACGCTGAGCCATCTGGATGATTTCTTCCTTGCTTTGTGCTTCACTACCCTCTTCAAGAGCCTTGTAGGTTGGTGATGTATCTACCACATCATTACTGTCTGAGTGGTTCAGCTGAGCCATACAATCATGATAAGTCTGCTTTGCCACCTTCAATTTCTCATCAATGATAGCGCGGAACTCCTCGAGCTCCTGATCGCTATAACGTAGTTTTTCGTTAGCCATAGATGTTATCTATTATGTTATTTGTTAATGTTTTTAGGAAATAAGGGCTAGAAAGTTAGAAGCAAGCAGTTTGGAAATGCTCCTAACTTCTAACTCCTAACTCCTAACTATTTAATTCTTCTCTACGAGAATGTTCAACTTAAAGTCATCAAACTCGGTCTCAACACCTGCGTTGTCGCCGATTTCGATGCTGTCTGCCAATACCTGACCCTTGATGTAGTCGGCGAATGCCTCGATGGCTGCGTCAGTCTCCTCATTAGGAGCCACAGTTACGTTGATGCGGTCGGTAATCTCCAGACCTGTCTCCTTGCGGAGGTTCTGGATACGGTTGATCAACTCACGAGCCATACCCTCCTTCTTCAATTCTGGGGTCAACTCTACCTCAAGCGCTACGGTCAGATTGCCCTCGTTAGATACGAGCCATCCTGGAATATCCTCAGAGATAATCTCCACGTCGGCTACTTCTACCACGGCTTCCTGTCCGTCGATATTCAATGTGATGTTGCCTGCCTTCTCGAAGGCTGCAATCTGGTCCTGATCGAGTGCTGACATCTGGGCTGCAACACCCTTCATCAGTTTGCCGAACTTCTTACCCATCACTCTGAAGTTACACTTCACCTTCTTTACGAGAATGCCCTGACCCTCAATGAAGTTAACCTCCTTCACGTTCACCTCGTTCTTCAACAGTCCAGCTACTGCCTCGATGTGTGCCTTCTGTACATCATCTACTGCAGGAATCATGATCTGCTGGAGTGGCTGACGCACCTTGATGTTCACTTTGCGGCGCAATGCCAATACCATAGAAGTAATCTTCTGTGCGATGGCCATACGCTCCTCCAGGTCGGCATCGATAGCAGCCTCATCAGCTACAGGGAACTTATCGAGGTGTACGCTCTCCAACTCGCCGCCCAAGTCGTGATACAACTCGTCTGCATAGAATGGAGCAAATGGTGCCAGCAGCTTAGCCACTGTCATCAGGCAGGTATAGAGAGTCTGGTAAGCACTCAACTTATCCTCGCTCATCTCCTTACCCCAGAAACGTTTACGGTTCAGACGAACGTACCAGTTAGAGAGGTCATCGTTGACGAAAGCATCGATGAGACGGCCTGCGCGGGTTGGATCATAGCCAGCCAACTCTCTGTCAACGCCCTTGATGAGGGTATTGAGTGAAGAGAGAATCCAGCGGTCAATCTCTGGGCGCTTCTCGAATGGCACCTGAGCAGCCTCAGCATCGAAACCATCTACATTAGCATAGAGGGCGAAGAAGCTGTAGGTATTATATAAGGTGCCGAAGAACTTGCGACGGGTCTCATCCACGCCATTAGGGTCGAACTTGAGGTTGTCCCAAGGCTCGCTGTTGGTCATCATATAGAAACGAACAGGGTCGGCACCATACTTATCAATCATCTCGAATGGGTTGGTTACGTTACCCACGTGCTTACTCATCTTGTTACCCTTGGCATCGAGAACGAGACCAGAAGAGATGACGTTCTTGAATGCTACGCTATCGAATACCATGGTAGCGATGGCGTGCAGGGTGAAGAACCATCCACGGGTCTGATCCACGCCCTCGTTGATGAAGTCGGCTGGATAGAACTTAGGAGGAATAGCATATCCCTCGTAGGTGCTGTGGATGAGTGCATCGCGGTCTGCCTCTGTGCCACGGGCCATCTCGCCCTCGAATGGGTAGTGGAGCTGGGCGTAAGGCATTGAACCTGAATCGAACCAAACGTCAATCAGGTCGCTCTCACGATACATTGGCTTGCCCTCCTCGTTAACCAATACGATCTTGTCAACGTATGGACGGTGGAGGTCAATCTTATCATAGTTCTCCTGACTGTAGTCGCCAGGAACGAAACCATTCTCCTTCAATGGGTTGCTCTGCATGATGCCGGCTGCCACTGACTTCTCGATTTCAGCATACAGCTCCTCCAAGCTGCCGATGCACTTCTCGCCACGGTTCTCGTCACGCCAGATTGGCAATGGAGTACCCCAGAAGCGGGAACGTGAAAGGTTCCAGTCGTTCAGGTTCTCGAGCCAGTTGCCGAAACGGCCTGTACCGGTGCTCTCAGGCTGCCAGTTGATGGTCTTGTTGAGTTCTACCATGCGCTCCTTGCGGGCTGTATCCTTGATAAACCAGCTATCCAATGGATAATAGAGGATAGGCTTGTCGGTACGCCAGCAGTGAGGATAGTTGTGCACGTGCTTCTCGCTCTTGAAAGCCTTGCCCTCCTGCTTCAGTTCGTAGCAGAGTACGATGTTCAGGTCTTCAGCCTTCTCAGAAGCCTTCTTGTCCCAGACACCATCCACATTAAACTGTGGGTCGTAGGCATTCTTCACGTAGTCGCCTGCGTGATGAGCGTATGCCTCCTTGTTGACACAAGCGTTCACGAAGTTGGCATCGAGGTCTTCGATGAGATAGAACTTACCCTGGAGGTCAACCATTGGGCGGGTCTCGCCCTTCTTATTAATAAGGTAGAGAGCTGGGATGTTGGCATCCTTGGCTACCTTGGCATCATCGGCACCGAATGTAGGTGCGATGTGAACGATACCTGTACCATCATCGGTAGTAACGTAGTCGCCGAGGATTACGCGGAAAGCCTCACTCTCCATCTCGACGAACTGATCGCGACCATCTTCAGAAGCGAACACCTTCTCAGGATGAGCAGCAGCATATTCTGTTACGAAAGCCGGTGCAAAGAGATCTACCTTCTCGCATGGCTTTACCCATGGCAGGAGCTGCTCGTAGTGCATGCCTTCGAGGTCGGTACCCTTCATGTGGTCGACAATGCGCCAAGGGCACTGCTTCTTCTCCTTGTCGAATGGCAGGAGATCGCCTTCCTTGCACTCCTGGTCTGCCTTCAGATATGAACCTACCAGAGCCTCAGCCATCACGAGTGTCATAGGCTCGCCATTATAGAGGTTGTAGGTCTCGATGGCTACATAGTCAATCTTAGGACCCACACAGAGAGCCACGTTTGATGGCAGAGTCCAAGGTGTAGTGGTCCATGCGATGAAATATGGCTTGCCCCACTTGGTCCACTCAGCCTTAGGATCCTTGATGAGGAACTGGGCTGTGGTTGTGAGGTCCTTAACATCGCGATAGCAACCAGGCTGGTTCAACTCGTGAGAGCTCAAGCCTGTACCTGCACCTGGAGAGTATGGCTGGATGGTGTAACCCTTGTAGAGCAACCCCTTGTTGTAGAGCTGTTTGAGGAGCCACCAGAGAGTCTCGATATACTTGTTATCGTAGGTGATATAAGGATGATCGAGATCTACGAAGTAACCCATCTTCTCGGTCAACTCGCGCCACTCAGCGGTGAACTTCATCACGTTCTCGCGGCACTTGTGGTTGTAATCCTCTGTAGAGATATACTTCTCTGAAGCCTTGTTGTCGATATCCTTCTTGGTGATGCCGAGTTCCTTCTCGACACCGAGTTCAACAGGGAGTCCGTGGGTATCCCATCCGGCCTTGCGGTGAACCTGAAAACCCTTCATGGTCTTGTATCTGTTGAATGTATCCTTGATACTACGTGCCAACACGTGGTGAATACCCGGGTGGCCATTAGCTGATGGAGGTCCCTCGAAGAAGATAAACTGAGGGCAGCCTTCACGCTCGTCGATAGACTTGTGGAAGATATCATTTTTCTCCCACGCTGCTAGTACGTCATTGTTTGTCTGAGTCAAATTCAGACCGTTGTGCTCGGCAAATTTCTTAGCCATATTATCTTATATTTTATTTTTATATTGTTTTTACTTTTGGGCGCAAAGTTACAAAAAAAAAAGGTTTTACCCAAAATCTTTAATATATTTTCTACTTATATATACAAAAAAGACTCCTAAATGACTGAAAAATTGCTCTTTTCAAGTCATTTAGGAGTACTTAAACCTAAAATAAATGAAATATGATAAACTAAATGTTTCTAAAAGTAATGGCGGCTAACCATTGACTACTTGATAACAAACTTCTTGCCATTACAGATATACATACCTGGAGCCAGAACGTATTCTGCATCAGAAACCTTGTTTACTTCGGCTACCTTCACACCATTGATAGAGTAAATCTTCAACTTAGCAGGAGCCTTCTTGCTACCTACCTGGTTGATGCCTGTTGAGACAGACTCATTGGTCTTACCGTCACGGTTATAAACTGCACCGTTTTCGAATTCCAAATCCTTTGTCTGCTGACCACTGCCGTTGCTGAAGATGATCATAGTTGGAGCAGTTGTCAAATCGCCATCATACTTCCACATCCAGACATCCAAACCATTCTTCTTCATGTTAGTCTTGGTACAGCTTACACCTGGCCAGTTACCACCAGTAAAGTTGTCTGTATTATTCCAAGCCCAGCAGTCTACCTGGCTCCAGTCTGAAGGAGCGAGGAAGTAAGCGAAGATACCTGTTGGAGCAGGAACAACTACCTCTTTAATCTTGTTGAAGGTTGAAGAACCTGTCTTTTCCACACCTTCTGCATTAGTTGCGCTCCAAGTTACAGTCTGGCTCTCGCCTTCCATCATGTCAGCACCGAGTGTGAATGTAGCAGCCTTACCAGGGGTAAGAGCCACCTGCTCGCCGTTTCCAATCTTATACCAACCGCTCTTGGCATTGTTGCTCAATGTGGCTGTTACAGTGACAGTCTTCTCGAAGTCACCACCGTTAGGGCTGAAAGTAACCTTGGCTGCAGTATTGACAGGAGCGTCAATCTTCTGAGCATTTGCACCGCCGTCATACTTCAGGTAGATATCACCTGAGATACCAGAGATTTCACCAGACTGTGCACCGCTATTATTATTCAAGATGACATTGAAGTTATCTACGCCATCAAAAGCGTAAGTCCAGTACTTTTCGCCATTGATTTCTTCAGGCTCTGTCATCTTTGTACCAGGCCAATCGCCTGTCAATTTCTTAACAGAAGAACCTTTTGACCAAGCATAGATAAAAGGAGCATTTTCTGCCTGTACGTAAACCATGATAGTAGCATTAGGGTCCACCTTCTTGAAAGTCAAGCTACCGCTCTTTACTTTACCGTCCTGGGCCTCTGCGCTCCACTCAATAGTCTTGGTGTCGCCAAAGTTCATACCGTCGCCAATGGTAAGGTTCTCACTCACACCAGGAGTCAAGTTCACCTTATCCTGACCTTGTATCTGATACCAACCAGACTTAGCGTCTTCAGAGAGAGTAGCTGTCAGGTTAATAGTCTCAGTACGGAATGATCCACCAGCCTGTGAGAATAAAACGCTTGCTGGCTGAATAGGACCCTGCTCGTTCCAAATTGTACCAGCCTCCTCATTACCATCATAGTCTTGACCGTCCAGAGACTTAGCTGTAGTATCGTAGATGAAAGCACCATCCTCACCGATCTTGCCATCCTTCCAGTCCTTTACGAGAACACGGAGCTGACCCTGAGTAGAAGGAGCTTCTACTTCAATAGTAGAACCTGTATATGTCTTACCAGTTACCACGTCGGTATAAGTACCAGCTGGGCAATCTGTGAAGGTAGCACCACCATTGAGGGCTACGAGCGCATAGCAATCCTTAGTAGCACGCTTGAAAGCGATACCATTCTTACCTGTTGCCTTACAACCATCTGTTGTCCACTGACCCTTACGGAGAGCAGGAACAGCCTGACGAATCTTGTTCAAACGGATGAGGTGCTGAGCTACATCGTGATTCAAAGAAGCAGCTACGTTACCTGTAGCCTTATACTCACCGAAGTCTGTTGCTGTTACATCACCTGTGATATAACCACCGAAGTAAGCACGACCAGTTTCTGAAAGAGGACCGTTAGGACCTGGGTCGATTCTTACACCACGACGGAAACCAACCTCAGAACCATAGTAGATACATGGAATACCACGGAAGGTAAACAAGAGAGAGAGGTTCTCAGCCCACTGAGCATCTGTACCACCGAAACGGTTGAGATCGTTAGGGCCTGGACTGTAGTCATGGCTGTCAATATATACTACATTGTATGTAGCGTCATTATAGAGTTCGTCTTCCGCTGAAAGACGGAATGCATCTTTAGCTGTATTGTAGCTATAGTGCATTGGGAAGTCGATGACATTAAAACCACTTGCCTCAGAATAGTCTGGCTCATGCCATGCACCATTGATCATCTTAGCATTTTCGCTCTTCTTGTCACCAAATGTTTCCTTACCGCAGAGTGCCTGAGGACCGATAGGTCCAGAACCCTCTGGCAATACCTGACTGTCCCAGAAGCTTTGGCTTCCATCCCACTGGTTCATCAAAGACTCATCAGACTTCCATGTATAGAAGTAGCAAGAAAGATTGGCCTGACCTCTATAGGTTGCTTCGTGACCACGGGTACAAACCTCACCATACATAAAGAAAGGAGCCTTGTTCAATCGCTTATTCTCGTACTGCTTACCGAGGGCAGCAAACTGAGGAATGAACTGATGGTTGAAAGTGAGTCGTGAGATATGACCAGATGTATCGATACGGAAACCATCCACACCCATCTTGATGAACTGACCATAGCAATCTACGAGATACTTAGCTACCTCGTCGTTCTCTGTATTGAGGTCAACACAGTCACCAGCAATCTGACCCCACCAACGGGATGGATCATCCCAACCGAACTGACCGTAATGGTGCCAGTAGTTGTGAATATCACGGTTCTGACCATCCATATTCTTCATCATGGTAAGACGACGGTGGTATTGATCTTTTGGAAGTATGGTCAGGTAGTCACTACCCAAAGTTTCTGTAGGGGTCATACAAGCATCGATGTAAGCTTGGTTGCGAAGTTGTGTGTCACGATCGAACAGCTTGCAGAGCTTCTCCTCACCGAAGTTACCGGTATGGTTGAGCACAATATCGAGGATAATCTTGATACCCTTGGCATGAGCCTTATCGATGAGTTCCTGAAACATCACGTCACCGCTCTTACCATCACTGCTCTGATAGCGGCAGTCAACATGCCGGAAATCCATGGCATGATAGCCGTGGTAGTCATAACCGGATGCGTTCTGTACGACAGGAGTAATCCAGATGGCAGTGAAACCAAGCGCCTTGATGTAGTCGAGCTTGTCGATGACGCCCTGGAAGTCGCCTCGCCAACAAGGGTCCTTTGTTTCAATCTGCGCTGCCTGGTTGTCCCAGCAGAGCACATTGTTTTTAGGATCTCCATCGTAGAAACGGGTGGTGATCATGAAATAGATACTTTCGTCTCGGAAGTCAGTACGATCGCTGGTAAACGTGTCCGTAGCCATCGTCTGCATAGAGACCAACATGAGCATAAGAACCGCCCATAATTTTGCGGCAAGTTTTTTCATAATGAAATTGTTAAGTTTAAAATTGAATAGTTGAATAATTACACCGCAAAATTACGAATTCTTTTTATAAATACTATAAAATAATTCACTTTTCTATTGTTTTTCCTGTGCAATCGATTTCGCAATAACAAAGAAAAAGAGGCTGAATTTCACAAAACGAATATTTGCAAAAATCAGCCTCTTTCAGAGGATATTATGTACATAAACTGCTAACCCATGGGGACAAACTCACACTACCCGCTTACAAAGCAGGCGAAGTGCTTGTTTAAGTCCTAAAGTAGCGGTAATTTATTTGATAACAAACTTCTTGCCATTGCAGATATACATACCTGGAGCCAAAACGTATTCTGCATCAGAAACCTTGTTTACTTCGGCTACCTTCACACCATTGATAGAGTAAATCTTCAACTTAGCAGGAGCCTTCTGAGCTGCTACGGTCTGGTTGATACCTGTTGAGACACTCTCATTGGTCTTACCGCTGCGGTTATAAACTGCACCGTTGACGAAAGCAAAAGTTTCTGTCTGGTTGGCACCATTACCATTATTGTTGAAGATAATATTAGTAGGAGCACTTGTCAAATCGCCATCATACTTCCACATCCAGACATCCAGACCATTCTTCTTCATGTCAGTCTTGGTACAGCTTACACCTGGCCAGTTACCACCGGTAAAGTTGTCTGTATCATTCCAAGCCCATACGTGGATGTCACTCCATTCTGCAGGTGCGAGGAAGTAAGCGAAGATACCTGTTGGAGTAGGAATAACTACCTCTTTTATCTTGTTGAAGGTTGCAGAACCTGTCTTGGTTTCATTCTCAGCATTAGTTGCGCTCCAAGTTACAATCTTGCTCTCGCCTTCCAGCATATCTTCACCGAGTGTGAATGTAGCAGCCTTACCAGGAGTAAGAGCTACCTGCTCGCCATCGCCAATCTTATACCAACCGCTCTTGGCATTGCTGCTCAATGTTGCAGTTACGGAAACAGTCTTCTGGAAGTCACCACCGTTAGGACTCAAAGAAACCTTGGCAGCAGCAACTGTATTGACAGGAGCGTCAATCTTCTTGGCACTTGTACCACCATCATACTCCAAGTAGATATCACCTGTAATACCAGAGATTTCACCAGACTGAGCACCGCTACCATTATTCAATATTACATTGAAGCTCTCTACTCCATCAAAAGTCTTGTACCAGTAGTTGACACCACCAATTTCTTCAGGACCATCCATGGTCTTACCGTGCCATGCACCTGTCAACTCCTTAGCTGGAGTACTAGGAACCCAAGCATAGATAGTTGGAGCCTTGTCTGCCTTTACATATACGGTGATAGCTGCGTTAGGATCTACCTTGGTATAAGTAACCTTACCAGTCTTCTCGCCTTCAGAGCTTGTAGCGCCCCAAGTCACAGTCTTGGTCTGATTGAAGTTCATGTCGTCACCGATAGTGAAGGTAGCAGGCTTACCAGGGGTCAAAGCTACCTTGTCCTGTCCCTCAATCTGGTACCAACCAGACAAAGCATCTTCTGAGAGTTCAGCAGTAACTGTTACCGTATTGGTGCGGAAACTTCCACCAGCTGGAGAAAGAGAAACGCTTACTGGCTGAAGAGGAGTCTCGTCAACCCAAGTTGTACCAGCCTCTTCATTGCCATCATAGGTCTGATCACCCTTATGCTGAGCAGCAGAAGCATAGATAAAAGCACCATCATCAATGAGCTTGCCACCCTTCCAGTCTTTCACGAGTACGCGAACCTGACCCTGATTACTAGGAGCATCAACGGTGATAGTAGGACCTGTGTAAGTCTTGCCTGTTACCAAGTCTGTATAAGTACCAGCTGGGCAATCTGTAAAGGTAGCACCACCATTGAGGGCTACGAGTGCATAGCTGTCCTTGTAAGCACGCTTGAAAGCGATACCGCCGTTAGCAGCACAACCCTCGTCTGTCCACTGACCCTTACGGAGAGCAGGAACAGCCTGACGAATCTTGTTCAGACGGATGAGGTGCTGAGCCAAATCATGATTCAATGTAGCTTCCACGTTACCAGAAGCCTTGTATTCACCGAAGTCTGATGCTTCTACATCACCTGTGATATAACCACCGAAGTAAGCACGACCAGTGTTAGAAAGAGGACCATTAGGACCTTTGTCAATCACAGAACCACGACGGAAACCTACCTCAGAACCATAATAGAGACATGGGATTCCACGGAAGGTAAACATCAGAGAGAGATTCTCAGCCCACTGAGCATCACTACCAGAGAAACGGATACCATCACTTGGCTGAGGACCGTAGTCATGACTGTCTACATATACCACATTGAAAGTAGCATCATTGTATTTCATATCACCAGACTTAGCCAAGCCGTATGCACTTCCTGCACTAGAGAAGTTGTAGTGCAATGGGAAATCGATTACATTGAAACCGCTTGACTGAGAATAGTCTGGTTCATGCCATGCACCATTCAGCATAAAGGTATTATTGCTTTCAGGAGAATCAGCATTATCTTTCTCGCAGAGAGGCATCAGCTTAGTATCATAACCTGTACCACTGTCATAGATTTCCTGAGTATCCCAGTATGACTGGCTGCCATCAAAGCCATCCATCAGTTCCTTTGGAGCCTTCCATGTATAATAATAAGGTGAAAGATTGTCTTGACCACGGTACTGCACACTACCGAAACGGGCACAAACCTCACCATACATGAAGAATGGAGCCTTGTTCAATCGCTTCTCCTCGTACTGCTTACCGAGGGCAGCAAACTGAGGAATGAACTGCTTGCAGAAGGTAAGACGTGAGATGTGGCCGGATGTATCAATACGGAAACCATCGACACCCATCTTGATGAAATTGCCATAGCATTTGACAAGATAATCAGCCACTGTATTATTCTCAGTATTGAGGTCCACACAGTCGCCTGCAATCTGAGCCCACCAACGATTAGGTAAGTCCCAGTTGAAGTTACCGAAATGGTGCCAGTAGTTGTGAGTATCATGATTCTGACCATCGGTATTCTTCATCATGGCAAGACGACGCTGATACTGATAACCAGGCTGAAGACCTGGATAGTCACTACCCAATGTTTCCAAATTAGGAATCATACAAGCATTGATGTCTGCCTGGTTACGAAGACGGGTATCACGGTCGAACTCCTTGCAAAAATGCTCCTCACCGAAGTTACCAGTGTGGTTGAGCACGATATCGAGGATAATCTTGATACCCTTTTTGTGAGCCTTGTCGATGAGTTCCTGGAACATCACGTCACCACTCTTGCTGCCATCACCACTCTGATAGCGGCAGTCTACTTTAGAGAAATCCGAAGCATGATAGCCGTGGTAGTCATAACCGGATGCGTTCTGTACGACAGGAGTAATCCAGATGGCAGTGAAACCAAGCGCCTTGATGTAGTCGAGCTTGTCGATGACACCCTGGAAGTCACCTCGCCAACAAGGGTCCTTGGTACTCTTCTGTGCTTCCTGGTTGTCCCAGCAGAGCACATTGTTACTTGGATCACCATCGTAGAAACGAGTGGTCATCATGAAATAGATACTTTCGTCTCGGAAGTCGGTACGATTCGATGTGAAGACATCTGTCGCCATCGATTGCATCGAGACAAGAATGAGCATGAATATCGCCCAAATCTTCAATGTAAACTTTCTCATAAAAAAATATTAAGTTAAGATATTTAGTTGAAAATTAATTGTTTGCAAATTTAATCAGAAAACGTTGGAATTGCAAACAAACAAGCCTATATTCGCTCTTTTTTATATGCAAACGATTGCATTTACAAGTAAAATAAACTCATACAAACGATTGCATACAAAAACACGCAAGTTTTCAGCCGAAAACTTGCGTATTCAAAAGAGAGTATTAGATGATTATTTGATGACGTACTTCTTACCGCCGCAAACATATACACCAGGAGCGAGGATGTACTCAGCATCTGCCATGCTACCTACCTCAGCTACCTTCACACCATTGATAGAGTAAATCTTCAACTTAGCAGGAGCCTTCTTGCTACCTACCTGGTTGATGCCTGTTGAGACAGACTCGTTGGTCTTACCGGCAAGGTTATAAACTGCACCGTTTTCGAATTCCAAATCCTTTGTCTGCTGACCACCGCCGTTGTTGAAGATGATCATAGTAGGAGCAGTTGTCAAATCGCCATCATACTTCCACATCCAGACATCCAGACCATTCTTCTTCACACCGGTCTTGGTACATGCTACACCTGGCCAGTTACCACCGGTAAAGTTCTCGTTCTCAGAAGCATTCCAAGCCCAGCAGTCTACCTGACTCCAGTCTGAAGGAGCGAGGAAGTAAGCGAAGATACCTGTTGGAGTAGGAATAACTACCTCTTTAATCTTGTTGAAGGTTGAAGAACCTGTCTTGGTTGTACCATCAGCATTGGTTGCACTCCAAGTTACAGTCTTGCTCTCACCTTCCATCATGTCAGCACCGAGTGTGAATGTAGCAGCCTTACCAGGAGTAAGAGCCACCTGCTCGCCATTACCAATCTTATACCAACCGCTCTTAGCATTGCTGCTCAGCGTTGCAGTTACAGTGATTGACTTCTCAAATTCACCACCGTTAGGGCTGAAAGCCACCTTTGCAGCAGCTGTCGAATTTGCAGGAGCAGAAATCTTCTTGGCACTTTTACCACCGTCATACTCCAAGTAGGTATCACTTGTAATACCAGTGATGTCACCAGACTGATCACCGCTACCATTATTCAATATTACATTGAAGCTCTCAACGTTATCGAAATCATAAGTCCAGTATTTAGCACCATCAATCTCCTCAGGACCCTTCATCACCTTACCAGGCCATGCACCTGTCAAATTCTTACCGTCAGCACCTGTTGTCCAAGCGTGGATGTAAGGAGCCTTGTCGGCCTTCACCATGACCACGATAGATGCGTTAGGATCAACCTTAGTATATGTTACCTTACCAGTCTTCTCCTTGCCTTCAGAGCTTGTTACACTCCAAGTCACTGTCTTGGTGTCCTTGAAGTTCATGTCTTCACCGATAGTGAAGGTAACAGGCTTACCAGGGGTCAAATCTACCTTGTCCTGTCCCTCTATCTGATACCATGCAGACGTAGCATCTTCTGAGGCCTCAGCGGTAACAGTTACCGTATTGGTGCGGAAATTTCCGCCAGCTGGAGAAAGAGAAACGCTTACTGGCGGAAGAGGAGCCTCGTCAACCCAAGTTGTACCAGCCTCCTGATTGCCATCATAGTCCTGACCGCCCAGAGACTTGGCTGTTGTATCGTAGATGAAAGCACCATCATCAATGAGCTTGCCACCAGTCCAGTCTTTCACGAGTACGCGAACCTGACCCTGATTATTAGGAGCATCAACAGTGATAGTAGAACCTGTGTAAGTCTTGCCTGTTACCAAGTCTGTATAAGTACCAGCTGGGCAATCTGTAAAGGTAGCACCACCATTGAGGGCTACGAGTGCATAGCTGTCCTTGTAAGCACGCTTGAAAGCGATACCGCCGTTAGCAGCACAACCCTCGTCTGTCCACTGACCCTTACGGAGAGCAGGAACAGCCTGACGAATCTTGTTCAGACGGATGAGGTGCTGAGCCACATCATGATTCAATGAGGCAGCCGCATTACCTGTTGCTGTGTAGTCACCGAAATCTTTGGCTTTTACATCACCTGTGATATAACCACCGAAGTAAGCACGACCAGTTTCAGAAAGAGGACCATTAGGACCTCTGTCAATTACAACATCGCGACGGAAACCTACCTCAGAACCATAATAGAGACATGGGATACCACGGAAGGTGAACATCAGAGAGAGATTTTCTGCCCACTGAGCGTCTGAGCCGCCAAAACGAGACCCTGACCCAGGACCATAGTCGTGACTGTCTACATATACCACATTATAGGTAGCGTCATTATATTTCATATCACCAGACTTTGCCAAGCCGTATGCGGTGGCAGCATTACCGAAGTTGTAGTGCAATGGGAAGTCTATCACATTGAAACCGCTTGACTGAGAATAGTCTGGCTCATGCCATGCGCCATTCAGCATAAAGGTATTGTTGCTTTCTGGAGAATTCGCATTATCTTTCTCGCAAAGAGGCATCAGCTTATCATCATAACCAGAACCTGTGTCATAAATTTCCTGAGTGTCCCAGTATGACTGGCTGCCATCAAACTGATCCATCAAGTTCTGTGGAGCCTTCCATGTATAATAAAAAGGTGAAAGGTTGTCCTGACCACGGTACTGCACACCACTGTAACGGGAACAAACCTCACCATACATGAAGAATGGAGCCTTGTTCAATCGCTTGTTCTCATACTTCTTACCGAGGGCAGCAAACTGAGGAATGAACTGCTTGCAGAAGGTAAGACGTGAGATGTGGCCGGATGTATCAATACGGAAACCATCGACACCCATCTTGATGAAATTGCCATAGCATTTGACAAGATATTCAGCCACTGTATTATTCTCAGTATTGAAGTCCACACAGTCACCTGCAATCTGAGCCCACCAGCGATTAGGAAAGTCCCAGTTGAAGCTACCCAAATGGTGCCAGTAGTTGTGTGAATCATGATTCTGACCATCTGTATTCTTCATCAGGGCAAGACGACGCTGATACTGTGCCGCAGGCAAAAGACTTGGATAATCACTACCCAATATTTCTGGATTAGGAATCATACAAGCATTGATGTCTGCCTGGTTACGAAGACGTGTATCACGGTCGAACTCCTTGCAAAAATGCTCCTCACCGAAGTTACCGGAGTGGTTGAGCACGATATCGAGGATAATCTTGATACCCTTTTCGTGAGCCTTGTCGATGAGTTCCTGGAACATCACGTCACCGCTCTTTTTGCCGTCACCACTCTGATAACGGCAATCTACCTTGGAGAAATCCGAAGCATGATAGCCGTGGTAGTCATAACCGGATGCATTCTGTACGACAGGAGTAATCCAGATGGCAGTGAAACCTAACGCCTTGATGTAGTCGAGCTTGTCGATGACACCCTGGAAGTCACCTCGCCAGCAAGGGTCCTTGGTACTCATCTGTGCTTCCTGGTTGTCCCAGCAGAGCACATTGTTTTTAGGATCTCCATCGTAGAAACGCGTGGTGATCATGAAGTAAATACTTTCATCTCGGAAATCTGTACGATTATCCGTGAAGTTGTCAGTCGCCATCGCATTAGACGAGGCAAGGAGCAGCAGCATCGCTGCAAAGAGTTTCTTCTTGAACTTTCTCATAAAAATTTTTGAATTAAGTTAAGACATTTAGTTAAATTTTATTCCACTTACAAATTTAATCATAATAAATGATGATAACAAATAAATAAAGCAACTTCTGCTCATTTTTCCGTGCAACCGATTGCATTAATAAGTAAAATAAACAAACACAAACGATTATACGAAAAAAATACGCAAGTTTTCAGCCGAAAACTTGCGTATCTAAAAGAGAAAAGAAATTTATTACTTGATAACGTACTTCTTGCCACTGCAAATATAGACACCTGGAGCGAGGATGTACTCAGCATCTGCCATGCTACCTACCTCGGCTACCTTCACACCATTGATAGAGTAAATCTTCAACTTAGCAGGAGCCTTCTTGCTACCTACCTGGTTGATGCCTGTTGAGACAGACTCGTTGGTCTTACCGGCAAGGTTATAAACTGCACCGTTTTCGAATTCCAAATCCTTTGTCTGCTGACCACCGCCGTTGTTGAAGATGATCATAGTAGGAGCAGTTGTCAAATCGCCATCATACTTCCACATCCAGACATCCAGACCATTCTTCTTCACACCGGTCTTGGTACATGCTACACCTGGCCAGTTACCACCGGTAAAGTTGTCTGTATTATTCCAAGCCCAGCTATCTACCTGATTCCAATCTGAAGGAGCGAGGAAGTAAGCGAAGATACCTGTTGGAGTAGGAACTACAACCTCAGCCTTCTTGTTGAAGGTAGCAGTACCAGTCTTAGCCTTATCCTCTGCATTAGTTGCGCTCCAAGTTACAGTCTTGCTCTCGCCTTCCATCATGTCAGCACCGAGAGTGAAGGTAACTGGCTTACCAGGAATAAGAGCCACCTGCTCGCCATCGCCAATCTTATACCAACCGCTCTTGGCATTGTCGCTGAGGGTAGCTGTTACAGAAATAGTCTTCTCGAAGTCACCACCGTTAGGACTCAAAGTAACCTTGGCTGTTGTGTTGACAGGAGCATCAAGCGTCTTGACATTTGAACCACCATCATACTCCAAGTAGATATCGCCTGTGATACCAGTGATGTCACTTGACTGCTTGTCATTACCATTATTCAGAATCACATTGAAGCTCTCTACTCCATCGAAAGTCTTGTACCAGTAGTTGACACCACCAATCTCTTCAGGACCATCCATGGTCTTACCGTGCCATGCACCAGTCAACTCTTTAGCAGGTTTGCCAGGAACCCAAGCATAGATAGTTGGAGCATTGTCTGCCTTTACATATACGGTGATAGATGCGTTAGGATCCACCTTGGTGAAGGATACAGAACCATTCTTCTCACTCTTGTCGTTCTTAGCATACCATGTTACAGTCTTGGTCTGCTTGAAGTTCATACCTTCACCGATAGTGAATGTCTTGGTCTCGCCAGGAGCCAACTCTACCTTGTCCTGACCTTCTACCTGGAACCAGCCTTCAGTAGCCTTACCGCTAAGGCTTACCTCTACAGTAACAGTATTGGTGCGGAAAGTACCACCATTCTGAGAGAACTTCAAACCAAACTCATTAGTCTGTGGCTCAACCCATGTTGTACCATCTTCCTCATGACCATCATAAGCCTGATCAGCCTCTGACTTAGACTTAGGAGCCTCATTATAGATGAAAGGACCATCCTCACCTATCTGACCGCCCTTCCAGTCCTTCACGAGAACACGGAGCTGACCCTGAGTAGAAGGAGCATCAACGGTGATAGTAGAACCTGTGTAAGTCTTGCCTGTTACCACGTCGGTATAAGTACCATCAGGGCAATCTGTGAATGTTGCACCACCATTGATGGCTACGAGTGCATAGCTGTCATTCTTATAAGCACGCTTGAAGGCGATACCGCCATCAGCAGGAGTACAACCATCGTCGGTCCACTGACCCTTACGCAAAGCAGGAACAGCCTGACGGATCTTGTTCAGACGGATGAGGTGCTGAGCGACATCATGATTCAATGTAGCAGCCACATTGCCTGTTGCCTTGTAGTCACCGAAATCCTTGGCTTCTACATCACCAGTGAGGTAACCACCGAAGTAAGCACGACCAGTTTCAGAAAGAGGACCGTGAGGACCTCTTTCAATCGGAGCACCGCGACGGAAACCAACCTCAGAACCATAATAGAGACATGGAATACCACGGAAGGTAAACATCAGAGAGAGATTCTCTGCCCACTGAGCATCATCACCAGAGAAACGGAATTGGTCGTTGGTTTGCTGAGGACCGTAGTCGTGGCTATCTACATATACCACATTATAGGTAGCATCATTATATTTCTTGTCACCTGACTTTGCCAAACCGTATGCGGCGGCAGCATTACCGAAGTTGTAGTGCAATGGGAAGTCGATCACATGGAAACCACTTGCCTGAGAATAGTCTGGCTCATGCCACTTACCATTCACCATAAAGGTATTGTCGCTTGTTGGTGTTGGGGCATTGTCTGACTCACAGAGAGCCATCTGATGGTCATCCACACCTGTACCGCCATTGGCTTTATCAAAGAGTACCTGTGTATCCCAGTATTTCTGGCTACCATCCCATTTGTCGAGCAAGTCCTGTGGAGCCTGCCATGTGTAATAATAGCAAGAGAGGTTCTCCTGACCACGGTATGTGACATCACTGTAACGGGCGCAAACCTCACCATACATGAAGAAAGGTGCCTGGTTCAATCGCTTGTCCTTATACTTCTCACCAAGAGCTGTAAACTGAGGAATAAACTGCTTGCAGAATGTCAAACGTGAGATATGACCGGATGTATCAATACGGAAACCATCCACACCCATCTTGATGAAGCTGCCATAGCACTTTACGAGATAATCTGCTACGTAGTCGTTCTCGGTGTTCAGGTCAACGCAGTCACCTGCAATCTGAGCCCACCAGCGATTAGGATAATCCCAGTTGAAGTCACCAAAGTGGTGCCAGTAGTTGTGAACATCCTGGTTCTTGCCACGGATATTCTTCATCAAGGCAAGACGACGCTGATACTGCTCATAAGCGACACTTGTAAGGTAGTCGGAACCCAACTTCTCCTCATTAGGAATCATACAAGCATCGATGAGTGCCTGAGTTGCCAAGTCGGTATCACGGTCAAACTCCTTGCAGAGTGTCTGCTCACCGAAGTTACCGGTGTGGTTGAGCACGACGTCGAGAATAATCTTGATACCCTTTGCATGTGCCTTATCAATGAGTTCCTGGAACATGGCGTCACCGTCCTTGCTACCATCGCTGCTCTGATAACGGCAGTCAACATGCTGGAAATCCATGGCATGATAACCATGGTAATCATAACCGGAAGCGTTCTGCACAACTGGTGTAATCCAGATGGCTGTAAAACCCAATGCCTTGATGTAGTCGAGCTTGTCGATGACACCCTGGAAGTCGCCTCGCCAGCAAGGGTCTTTTGTTTCAATCTGCGCTGACTGGTTGTCCCAACAAAGCACATTGTTTCCTGTGTCACCATCGTAGAAACGCGTGGTCATCATAAAATAGATACTTTCGTCTCGGAAATCAGTACGATTGCTAGTAAACGTGTCTGTAGCCATCGTCTGCATGGAGACCAACATGAGCATTAAAACTGCCCATAATTTTGCGGCAAGTTTCTTCATAATGAAATTGTTAAGTTAAAATTGAATAGTTGAATTATCTTCCGCAAAATTACAAACTATTTCTATCCGCCCAACAAGATATTTCACTTTTCTGCTGATATTTTTGTGCAATCGATTTCACAAATATTAAGAAAAAGAGGCTGGATTCTGTAAACCAAATATTTACAAAATCCAGCCCCTTGAAGAGTATATAATTAATATAACGGGCGCGCCAGGAAATAGAAAGAATATTGTACTTTTGGCTTGTCCGAAATCAATTTCAGAGGTTTTCAGCCTCTTGCAGCCAGATGGCAGATGCAGCATCACTAGGCATACGCCAGTCGCCACGAGGGCTGAGGCTTACGCTACCTACTTTCGGGCCGTCTGGCAGACAGCTGCGCTTGAACTGCTGATTGAAGAATCGGCGCACGAAGGTCTTCAGCCACTTTTTGATAGTCTCCTCATCATAGCTGTCAGGATCATTATCACTGATCTTTACACGCTCCAGTTCGGAATCAATAAATGCCTTCTTTGCCAACATGTAAATCTTGGAAGGGCGGAAACCGAAACGCAGGAAATAGTAGAGGAAGAAATCATGCAGTTCGTATGGTCCCACCAAATCTTCCGTCTTCTGCTTGATATTTCCATTCTCATCTGCCGGAATCAACTCTGGACTGATAGGAGTATCGATGATATCACGAAGAGTGATGCGGCTCTGTTCGTCTACCCCACTCTCTGCTACATGATTTACGAGATGACGGATCAGGGTCTTAGGAATGCTGGCATTCACGCCATACATGCTCATGTGGTCACCATTATAGGTAGCCCATCCTAATGCCAACTCTGAAAGGTCGCCGGTACCGATAACCATACCACCCATCTTATTGGCTAAATCCATCAGAATCTGGGTACGTTCACGAGCCTGAGAATTCTCGTAAGTCACATCATGCACACTGGCATCCTGACCGATGTCCTCAAAATGTTGGGTTACAGCCTTGGCGATGCAGATTTCCTTAATGGTAATACCAAGACTCTGCATCAGCGAGATAGCATTATTGTAGGTTCTGTCTGTGGTTCCGAATCCCGGCATAGTGACACCTACGATACCCTTTCGGTTCATTTTGAGTTTATCAAAAGCTTTTACACAAACGAGTAAGGCCAGCGTAGAATCCAAACCGCCGCTAATACCGATTACTACGGTCTTGGCATGGGTATGAACGATACGCTTGGCTAGTCCCATGAGTTGGATATTGAAAATTTCCTCGCAAGAGGCATTCATATCGCTGCTGGTAGGAATAAACGGATGAGGATTCACCTCACGTTCCAACACAAAATCGCGTTCATTTTCGGTAGGATCGGCTTCGATATTACGGATATTGAACTGACCGCCGAGAACAGAATACTTAATATTGCGCTGGGCATTTACATAAGTAGAATTCGTACGACGCTCAGAGCGGAGTTTCTCTACATCTATCTGTGAGATAACCATCTGCGGTTCAATAGAGAAACGTTCACTCTGTGAAAGTAAAACTCCATTCTCATAAATCAGGGCATTTCCACCATAAACCACATCCTGCGTACTCTCACCGAATCCGCAGGAGCTGTAGATATATCCGGTCATGGTACGGGCACTCTGCTGGCTGAGCAGACTCTTCAGATAATGATGTTTTCCGATGAGTTCGTCGCTTGCAGAAAGATTGAAAATCAGGTCTGCTCCTGCTAGCGCCAGTTTGTTGCTAGGAGGAGCCGGAGCCCATACATCTTCGCAGATTTCCACACCAAACTGTACGCCATCGAAAGTTTGAAAAATCTGAACATCAGGCGTCAGTTTCACCTTATGTCCGGCATAACGGACTTCGCAATCTCTCAGGTCCTGAGCTGAGGCAAACCAGCGTTTCTCATAAAACTCGCTGTAGTTTGGAAGATATGTCTTCGGTACAATACCGAGAATCTGTCCATGCTGGATAACGATACCACAATTGAGTAACAAGTCGCCCGCTATCACCGGCGCACCCACGATAGAGATGATATCGAGTTTGCGTGTAAAATCTAGCAACATCATCACCGCCTGCTCAGATGATTCGAGAAGCATCTGCTGACGGAAGAGATCCTGACAGGAATAGCCCGTAACAGAGAGTTCCGGAAATGTAATGATCTCTACACCCTTTCCCTCAGCCAGCGCAATCTGTTCCTCTATCTGCTGGGTATTGAAAATGACATCACCCACCTTTACGGCAGGGATGGCACTAGCTACCTTAATAAATCCGTACTTCATAATAAATTACTTTATTGTTACCTGTGTCGCACCATAGCCATACTCCTGGAAAGAAGCATCCTGATAGGTGCAACTCTTATAGCGATAGTTCAACTCATGAATGAGAGTCTGGCGCAACACACCTTCGCCCTTTCCATGAATAAAGATAATTTTCTGTCCCTTCTTTTTCTTATATTCCTCCATGGTCTTCTTGAAGATATCCATCTGATAATGAAGAATATCTGCAGAATTCATTCCAGCAGTTGTTTCAAGCACTTCATCCGCATGAAGATCTATCACAAGGGTACCATCATCCTTCTTGCTCTTCTTCTTGCTGGTGTTGGCAACAACCTTCTCATCCTTATACATCTGCTCTTTCAGACGCTTGGAATCGATAACCAGCGGACGGGCTATTTCATCGTTCTCTACAATCGTAAAGAGATAGGCTGGAGTCTCGAAGAAATCGTTCTCCTCGAAAAGATGAAGCTTGTAGAATTTCACGGGATCGAGGCGGAACTGAACATCTGTTGCCGGCTTCAGAAGGAATGGCTTGTCCTTCTTGTAAGCTATCATCTGGATGGCGATATGCTCCATCTCGTTCAGAGCCTCACGACCGAATTCCTCGATGAAGAGTTTGGTGTTCGGTTCTATTTCTCCCTCTGCTTTCAGAGTCCATGCATTTCCCTCAGCCACGAGATAGGTATAGTGGAGATAGTAGTTGCTGTCATTCACCATATAGGTCTCGAAACGGGTATTGGTTACGTCCTTGATGTTGATAGGTACAAAGGCGAGATAAGCACTGAGTTTGTTGCCACCCGTATGTTCTTGAACCGGTTTCACAAAGGTTATCTCACGGTCGGCAGCATCATATTCCTCTACATCCATATCCACGTCATCGTGATCATTCAAGATGGCCTTGATACTCCGGCTGTCCTGATGCAGTTCGGTATTGGCATGCTCCTCAGCCTTCTGCTGCGCATCCATCTTAGCCGAAATCATCTTGCCCATGGAGTATTCATCCTGCTCCACCACAACCACCTCGTTGATAGTCATCGGAATCTCAAAACCATCCTCATCCTCAACGAGCACAATATTTTTACCTTGGAAGCCGGCAACCTTTCCGCCACCCACTTCGCTCAAGAATCTGACTTTATCTCCTTTTTTCATAATCTATTAATAATTTGTAATTGCAAAGATACAAAAGATATTGCAAAACAGGGCTTATTTTAATATTTTTAATGCTACTGATAAAAATAATCCTGTAAAAGATGCACCATGTTAGATATTTTTCCGTATCTTTGCAAAGAAAAAGAAATAGTAACGAACCCTTTAAACTGAAAAGTTATGATTACATTTCCTTGCGCCAAGATCAATCTTGGTTTAAATATAGTTAGTAAGCGGAAAGATGGATACCACAATCTTGAAACGGTGTTCTACCCTATTCCGCTGACCGATGCACTTGAAATCAAGCTCATGGGCGATGAATTCCCTAGCGATGTTCCTTGTGATCTGAAGATTACAGGTAACGCAGTGGATTGCGACGAACAGAACAATCTCGTTGTAAAGGCTTATAATCTCCTGGCTGCCGACTTCAGGATTCCACGCATCCATGCTCACCTGGTGAAGCGTATTCCTTCGCAGGCAGGTTTGGGTGGCGGTTCTGCCGATGCAGCCTTCATGATCCGTTTGCTTGACGAGCGTTTCCGCCTCAATATCGGTAATCCGGAGATGGAAAGATACGCTGCCAAGCTGGGCGCAGACTGTGCCTACTTCATTTCTGCTGACCCCGAAGATGGTGACACTGCATGCTATGCAGAAGGCATCGGCGAAGAACTGATGCCGGTAAGTGGTCCTGGCGATAATCTGAGGGGCTATCATCTGGTTGTGGTGAAGCGCGATGACATTGCCGTCAGCACCAAAGAGGCATATGCAGCCATCACCCCACAGGCTCCAGCCAAATGTTGCCGCGACATTGTACGCCAGCCTATCGAGACTTGGAAAGAGGAACTTGTCAACGATTTTGAGGCACCTATCTTCAAGATGCACCCGGAACTGGCAGAAATCAAACAGAAGCTGTACAACCTGGGTGCCGTATATGCTGCGATGAGTGGTAGCGGAAGTGCCATCTTCGGTATCTTCAAGCATAAACCTGCAAATATAGAGGAACAGTTCGAAGGAATGTTCTGTAAAATAATGAAACTTTAATTTAGTTAATAGTTTACTCAAAATATAATGAACGAAGAAACACATCAGAAACTGATGACTATCAAGCGAAGTTTCCGCTTGCTGATGAACGGTCCGGGATCGCAATCTATGCGTGATAAGGGACTGGGATATAAACTGAATTGGGGCGTACCATTCTATGAACTGAAAAAGATGGCTGAGGAATATGGTAAAGACTATGACCTCGCCATCGAACTGTGGAAGGAAGATATCCGGGAGTGCAAGATTCTGGCTACACTCATCATGCCTGCCGATAAGATGCTTCCGGAAATCACAGATTTATGGATGGAACAGGTACAGAGTCAGGAGATGGCAGAGATGCTTGCCTTCAACCTTTTGCAGCACGTAGATTATGCGCCTGTCATCGCCTACCAGTGGATAGCAAGTGATAAGCCGCTCTATGAGATTGCCGGTTTCCAGCTCCTTGCCCGTCTCTTTGCCAATGGGAAAGAGCCTAACGAGCGTGGCATCAACGAATTTCTGGATCAGGCTGCCACTGCATTGCAGGGTGACAACATGGGAATAAAACATGCTGCCTCTAATGCGGTTCTCCGTTTCTGCGATTTCGGTGAAGATTTCGAGAAAATTGCAAGAGGAGCACTCAAGGGTATCTACGAGATTTAACGCTTCTGCAGACGCGGTCAGCAACAGGCCACAACCCTGCTGAAAATACGTCCCGACGTAGCATTTGCTGCGTCCCGACATACAAAAAAATACGTCCCGATGCAGCAAATGCTACGTCGGGACGTATTTTTATGGCTAATTTCAGCGTTACAAGAAATACTTCTGGTATTCGTTTTCGAAGTTCGGAGTGAAAACACCCTTGCCGATGTTTTCGCTGATTTCATCCTTGGTCCAGAATCTGCCACCGGCCAATTCTTCCTGGCTCGGTTTCACTTCGCCATCATATACACAACGATGTACATAAACCAGTTCCTTTTCCCGCTGACTCTCAAAGACATAATGCCCCAGAGATTCCGGTTCAAAATCGGTGATACCCAATTCTTCCCTTACCTCGCGATGCAAAGCCTGACTCACACTTTCGCCTAAATCAACATGACCGCCGCAGGCTGTATCCCATTTATCCGGCTGGATATCCTTCCAGGCTGGACGATGCTGCAGATACAGATCACCCCGGCTGTTGAATACATGCAGATGAACAACCGGATGCAATATCTTGCTTCCGTCATGGGCATGACCGCGGGTAACAGCGCCCAGGATGTTGCCCATTTCATCTACTATCGGAAATTCCTCGTTCTTATTATCTATCATCGTTTCTCTTATTACAAAGTTCCGTATTCATCAGAGTAGCGCAACATCTGGTCGACATAGCTCTCCTCGTAATCCAATACCACGTCTGTAATTTCGCCTTCTTCATCCATCTCCAGCGTCATCTTCGGATTGATGAATCCCTTGTATGGAGCGAGATTCAGTTTTTTGTATCTTGCCAGTATCTCGCGATGCAATTCCGGATCAATATTCACGGCATACTTCTCAACCAACAGACGGGCAGCCTCGAAATCGCCCTCACTCTTGATGCGCTGAATTTCAGCAAGCAACTCACCGAAGAGATGGCGGAGCTTGGCATAATCATTAATCTTCACATAAGTCTTCGTCGTAATGATATTGCCCTCACTGTCCTTCAAAGCATCCTCGGCAGAAGCATAGTTCATATCCATCTTCACCAGTTCCACAGCACCCTCGGCATGCTCCATCACCCACCAGGCTATCAGCGCACGGTTGCGCATGTGGGCTTCCTCTATCTTGTCGCCTTCCTTGATGCGGATGGTCTGGGTGAGCAGACCGTTCATCAGATAACCGCAATACTGAGCCTTATATGCCTCATCATTCGGAGTCAGCCCCAGTTCTACCAATTTATGGTCGGCTACATAATAGAGTCCGAAAAGATCGGCTCTCGCCTCTTCTATCGTACTGCCATACGCCTTCAGTGCATCAGGGTCGGTACCAGGCAAAAGCTGTCCGCTACCATGTCCCAGACACTCATGCAGGTCGGTATGCAGATCATCTGTAATATCCTCGTACTGATTCATCAGACTGATGGTATCCTCGTCGATAACGAATTCATCGCGGAAACCATTGCCTTGAGCTGCCTTGTTATATGCTTCGGTCAGGTTACCGATGGTCACACTCTTAGAACCATATTCCTGACGGATCCAGTTGGCATTCGGAAGATTGATGCCGATGGCAGAAGCAGGATATTCCTCGCCACCCAACATCGCCGCACAGATGACATTGGCTGTAACACCCTTCACCTCCGGCTTGCGGAAACGTGGGTCTACAGGTGAATGGTCCTCAAACCACTGGGCATTCTGACTGATGGTCTGGGTACGCTTCGTTGCTTCAAGATCCTTATATTCTACGATGCCCTCCCAAGTACCTTTCAGTCCGAGCGGATCGCCATACACTTCGATAAATCCGTTGATGAAATCAATCATTCCCTCGTGCTGCTGCACCCAAGCAATGCTGTAACGGTCGAAATCCTTCAGATCGCCTGTACGGTAATACTTCACCAGGAGATCGATAAGATGTTTCTGTTCCTCATTTTCTGCATATTTCTGAGCCCGGAGCAACCAGGAAACAATCTCCTTGATAGCTGCGCCATAGAGGCCGTCTTCTGTCCATTTCAGCTCCACCAGTTCACCATTACGCTTGGTCAGTTTAGAGTTCAGTCCATACGAAGGTGCCTGTTCGTTGCCATCTTCCTTCATCCTGGCATAGAAACGTTCTACTTCTGCCTGAGAAACATTCTCATAGAAATTGCAGGCTGAAGTCTGCACCAGATCCTCGCCATCCGTCTGATTCACGCGCTTAGGCATGACTTCCGGATTGAAGATGACAGGCACCAGAATGCCCAACAGGTCTTCCTTGCTCTGTCCCTTGGAAAGAGGCAGATATTCATCGGCTACAGCCTCAACCATCTCATAGAAAGATTCCTCTGAAAATCCTGGCACAAACTTTTCACATCCATAGTGATGATGGATGCCGCTGGCAAACCAGACACGCTTCAGGTAAACTTCGAAAGCCTTGAAATCTTCGCTTTCGCGATTACCCACGTAATGACGGTATACAGCCTCCAGGGTTTTACGGATGCGCAGGTTGTATTTGCCCTGCTGGTCGAAGGTGATATCACGTCCCAAGAGGGTTGCCTTCGACAAGCAATAAATATAAATTTTCTGTGTGAGCGACAGGTTTTCGAAACCCTTCAGCTCATAACGGAGCATCTGGATATCGGCAAATCGCTCTTGAGTGTTTACATTACATTTTGCCATTTTTATATGTATTTACCATGCAAAAGTAATACATTTTTTCCACATACCAAACTTTTCCTCCTGTTTTTCGCTCTTTGCAAAGTTTTTTACTTGAAATATGCACTTTTTCTTAGAGAAAACTTTTATTTATGCAGATTATTCATTACCTTTGCATGAAAATCAAAACAAAAACATGCCGGTAAAGGCAGAAAACATAAAACGGCAATCATGCAGATAAACGAGATATTAAAAAGCTACTTTGGATACGATTCCTTCCGCCCCAACCAGGAAGCGATTATCAGAGAGGTAATGCAGGGACACGACTGTCTGGTTCTCATGCCGACTGGTGGTGGAAAGAGTCTGTGCTACCAGGTTCCCGCATTAGCAATGGAAGGTACCGCTGTGGTCATTTCACCGCTCATCAGTCTGATGCACGACCAGGTGGAGGCGCTCAAGGCAAACGGTATCCCGGCAGAAGCACTGAACAGCGGAAACGACACGACCGATGAACTCATCATCCGCCGCCGATGCGAGAAGGGAGAACTGAAACTCCTTTATGTTTCGCCCGAAAAACTCATCAGCGAGATACCTTATTTATTCAGCAACATCAAGATTTCGCTCTTTGCCGTTGACGAGGCCCACTGCATCAGCCAGTGGGGACACGATTTCCGTCCGGAGTATTCGCAACTCGGTATGCTACACGAGAATTTCCGCAATGTCCCGGTAATGGCGCTCACAGCCACAGCCGACAAGATAACGCGCGAAGATATCATACGCCAGCTTCATCTCAATGGGCAAACGTTCGTAAGCAGTTTCGACCGCCCCAACCTCTCCCTCACCGTAAGACAGGAGAGCACCAAAAAGGCAAAGCTCCAATACATCACCCGCTTCATCAGTAATCATCCGGAAGAAGCAGGCATCATCTACTGTCTCTCCCGCAAGAACACCGAAATGGTAGCTCAGGAACTTATCGATCTGGGTATCAATGCCGCAGCCTATCACGCCGGAATGACTGCCCAGACCAGAGCATCAGTACAGGAGCGGTTCAAGATGGACCAGATTCAGGTGGTATGTGCTACCATCGCTTTCGGAATGGGCATCGACAAGAGTAATGTGCGCTGGGTAATCCACTATAATATGCCTAAAAGCATAGAGAGTTTCTATCAGGAAATAGGTAGAGCCGGAAGAGATGGAGCACCATCAGATACCGTACTGTTCTATTCGATGGCCGACATCATCACCCTCCGTTCTTTCTGTGAAGAAAGCGGACAGCGTGATGTGAACATGGAGAAACTGCGTCGCATGGAGGAATATGCCGAATCGAGAGTATGTCGACGACGCATTCTGCTGAATTATTTTGGCGAGACATCATCCTGCAACTGCGGCAACTGTGATGTTTGCAAGAATCCTCCACGCACCTTCGACGGCACCATCAGAGCCCAGAAAGCCCTGAGTGCCGTGGTCCGTTCGGGTGAGCATATTGCAGTAGGTACCTGCATCGAGATTCTGAGAGGCATGCATTCTTCTGCAGTTGTGAAAAACAAATACAACGAGATGAAAACCTTCGGTGTGGGCAGGGATACAACATCTAAGGACTGGAATGCTTATCTGCTGCAGATGCTGCAGATGGGATTCTTCGAGATTGCCTACAACAACCACAACTACATGAAGGTTACCGATTTAGGCTGGAAGGTACTGAAGGGAGAACATCATGTTTCGCTGGCTTATATCGAAGAAGACGATAAAGCCACCCGCCCAAAGAAAACGGTACGCAACAGGAAGGGCGCCATCGCCAAGCCGGGAAATCTCATTCCTGAGGTGCATGCCGAACGTGTCATCTTCCAGAAAGACTCGAAAGGCGTGGAAGACAAAGGGCTCTTTGAACACCTCAGAAAGATACGCAAGAACCTTGCCGACGAACAGGGTTATCCTCCATATATCGTACTCAGCGACAAGAGCCTTCATGAACTCGCAAGGATGAAACCTACCACCAAGAATGCTATGAGCCTGATCAGTGGTATCGGAGAATTCAAGCTCAATAAATATGGCGATACCTTCATCAAGGCTATCAGGAAATATACAGGACTATAACAGGAGAATATCTCCGAAAGATAATTTCGTAACCTTCGGAGATAATTTCATAACCTTCGGAGATATTTTCATAACTAAGGGAGATATTTTCATAACTAAGGGAGATAATACCCGTAACTAAGGGAGATAGTATTCGTAACTAAGGGAGATAGCATTCGTAACTAAGGGAGATAAAAAAATCGGGATGTCTGCAAGTTCAGAACTGCAAACATCCCGATTTAATTTTATAGATTGAAGAGATGCGCAACTTAGTTGTTTACGCTACCTCCCACAATATCAAGCAATTCATTGGTAATGGCCTGTTGACGACTCTTGTTGTACTGCAAGTTGAGTTCGCGCAAGAGTTCATCGGCATTATCCGTAGCGGTCTGCATGGCCACCATTCTGGCAGCATGCTCACTCGCCTGGCTATCCAGCAACGCTGTATAAATCATCAGACGAAGCTGCTTAGGAATCAAGACTCCCAAAACAGTCTCCAAGTCTGGCTCTACAATGAAGTCATCATTCAGAGGTTTTGCCTCAGAACTCTGGCGTCCGTCAGCTTCAGCCTGCTTTTGGCGCAGATATTCCTGAGCCTTTGCCGTAGCCACATTAGAGGTAAGGTCACGATCGTTGTCCACTCCTATCGACTCTGTGCTGAGGTCAATAGGCAAGAAAGTCTTGCGGGTCAGAATCTGTGAACCGGCACTCTTAAAGTGATGATAAATCATCTCCACCTTATCGAGCTCACCAGCAGCATACTGCTTGGCAAGTGAATGGGCGATATCTGCACAGGCGCTGGCATGAGGATGATCGGCAAGATCATTAAAGTTACCGCCAATCTTCAAACCCAGTTTCTGTGCCTTCTCTGCCACTTTTCGTCCGATAGGATATACCGTGATGTCGTCAATGCCTTGAGCCTTATACTCGTCCACCGCATGCATCATCATCTTGATAACGTTGGAATTGAATCCACCACACAAGCTGCTGTTAGAACTGTATACCACAAGAGCTACACGCTTGGTTTCCTTGTGCTCCAACTGCAACGGATGGTCGACATTCGGAGTACTTACCAGGAAACTCTTGAGGATATGTTCCAGCATATTTCCATAAGGCAGCATATTCTGGATAGCTACCTGAGCATGATGCAACTTACTGGAAGCCACCATCTTCATCGCACTCGTAATCTTACGGGTACTGTTAACGCTGGCTATGCGAGTTTTAATCTCTTTTAATGACGGCATAGGCTATTACGCTTTATATTGTCCTGCAACATTAGCCATGGTCTCCTCGACTGCCTTAATGGCATCGTCGGTGAGTTTACCATCGCCCAAAGTCTCAATCACATCAGCGTGCTGGCTGCGCATTGCATCGAGGAACAGATCCTGACAGTCGCGAACCTTATCCATTGGCACGTCGTGCATCAATCCGTGAACACCACAATAGAGAATAGCTACCTGCTCGCCTACCGGCATTGGGCGGTACTGAGGCTGAACCAGCAACTGGTCGTTCTTACGGCCACGGTCCAGAGTCATCGCTGTTACGGCATCCATATCGCTAGAGAACTTAGAGAAGGCCTCCAGCTCACGATACTGAGCCATATCAATCTTCAGTGTACCAGCCACCTTCTTCATACTCTTGATCTGGGCAGAACCACCTACACGGGATACGGAGATACCTACGTTGATAGCTGGACGGAAACCCTGGTTGAAGAGGTCGGTCTCAAGGAAGATCTGACCATCGGTAATGGAAATCACGTTGGTTGGGATGTATGCTGATACGTCACCTGCCTGTGTTTCGATGATAGGAAGGGCTGTCAAAGAACCACCACCCTTAACGTGACCCTTCATGCACTCTGGAAGGTCGTTCATCTGCTCGGCTACCTCCTGCTGGTCGTTGATACGAGCGGCACGCTCCAACAAACGAGAGTGGAGATAGAACACATCACCAGGGTAAGCCTCACGTCCGGATGGACGGCGGAGGATCAGAGATACCTCACGGTAAGCCACAGCCTGCTTACTCAAGTCATCGTAAACTACGAGAGCTGAGTAACCACGGTCGCGGAAGTACTCACCGATAGCTGCACCGGCAAATGGTGCGTAATACTGCATGGCTGCAGGATCGGCAGCGGTAGCACTTACGATGATGGTATATGGCAGGGCGCCATGCTCCTTGAGGTTCTGTACCAATGCTGCAACGGTAGATGCTTTCTGACCGATAGCTACATAGATACAATATACTGGCTTGCCAGCCTCATAGAAACTCTTCTGGTTGATGATGGTATCCACTGCGATGGCAGTCTTACCGGTCTGACGGTCACCGATGATCAACTCACGCTGTCCACGACCGATAGGAATCATAGAGTCTACCGCCTTCAAACCAGTCTGAAGAGGTTCCTTTACTGGCTGACGATAGATTACACCAGGTGCCTTACGATCCAAAGGCATCTCGAAAGAATCGGTGAGGTCGATGTCACCCAGACCATCAATAGCCTGACCCAGAGGGTTTACGACACGTCCGAGGAAGTTGTCGTTTACGCGGATAGAAGCAATACGGTGTGTACGCTTCACGCTCTGTCCCTCCTTGATGCCAGCTGTAGGACCTAAGAGGACACAACCTACATTGTCTTCCTCCAAGTTCATGACGATAGCCATGGTTCCGTTCTCAAACTCAAGAAGTTCATTAGCCTCGGCATTGCGCAGACCATAGATACGAGCCACGCCATCGCTGACGGTAAGCACTGTACCCACCTCGTCAAACTGCTGAGAGCCATTAACCTCCTGGAGCTGCTGCTGAAGAACCTCAGACACCTCACTTGGTTTAATTTTATCTGACATTTTGTTATTTACTTTAATTATTTTTACTTTTTGAGCTGTGTCAGAATGTTGTTGAGCTTAGTCTTTACGCTCGCATCCATTCTGTAAGTATCATACTCAAGGATGAAACCGCCAATCAGTTCAGGGTTCACCTCGGTCTTGAACTCCACAGTACCTTTCGTTCTCTGCTCCACCATCTTGCGCATCTTATCCTCAGTAGAGGCGTCAACGGCAGTGGCGGTGATCAGCTTACCGCGGATGATGTTCTTCTGTTTCCTGTAAAGAGTGATATACGAAGCAGCCATGAATTGCAGGGTGCTCTCCCTATCCTCTTTCAAGACGAGAGCGATAAACTTCTTGCTCAGTTCCGTAGGCTCTTTGCCCAGGGCTGTGATGAGAAGTGCCTCTTTCTTGTCTTTGGAAAGCATAGGGTTGTCTATCGTAAATCTCAGTTCAGGCACGTCGATGTAGCTCTTAAAGAGCGTCTGCATCTCCTGGTAGACCTGATCTTCGAGCTTCATGCCGAGTGCAGCCTTGATGAGGGCACGGGCATAACGCACCGATATTACACCTATATCCATAAGCTTTACTATTTGTTGTCAGAAGAAACCTCGTCCAGCAGTCGATTTATCATATCCATCTGTGCCTTGTCGTCAGAGAGCTTAGCCTTGAGCACCTTCTCTGCAATCTGAACAGAGAGTTCGGCTACCTGGCCGCGGATTTCACGAATGGCATTCTGCTTCTCGGTCTCAATCTGCTTCTTGGCATCAGAGAGGAGACGTGCGCCTTCTTCGCGTGCTTTATCCTGTGCTTTCTCTACAATGGCATCGCGGGTTTCGGCAGCCTCCTTGAGGAGGGCAGCCTGCTTCTCGCGAGCTTCCTGCAAGATGGATTCACCTTCTTTTTGGATATTGGCAAGCTTCTCGTTGGCTTCGTGAGCCTTCTTCAGACTATCATCAATGAAAGCCTTGCGCTCGTTCACCATCTTAATGATGGCTGGGAATCCAGCCTTCCAAAGAATGATGAAGACGATGATGAAGACCAGCGTCATCCAGAAGAGCAAACCGCTATCAGGAATTAATAAATCCATATATACTGGTTAAAGTTTTACTTAAACGTTTTATTTTAACTAACTCTAGAATCATCTCTATCATGCCCCGGAAAGACATCAGGCTGATGCCTGAGACTTCCTTTTATCGGGGCAGATGATAGTGACAGATGAGATGATTACATAACGATTGCCAGGATGGCGATGATGACAGCGAAGAACGCAACACCCTCAACCAACGCAGCTGCAATAATCATAGAAGAACGGAGGTCGCCCATCTTCTCTGGCTGACGAGCCATAGCGTCCATAGCCTGGCCACCAATGCGACCGATACCAATACCTGCGCCAATAGCGGCCAAACCTGCACCTACTGCGGCACCCAACTTTGCAATCTCTGCTGCTAATAAAAGTGATAACATAATCTTAATAATTTAAGTTGTTAATATTTTCTTTGTTTATTATCTGAATGAAATTAGATCCGTAATCTATAAACTACTTCACTACCTCTGGCTCAGCCTCATGAGACTTTACATGAGCCAGCGAGATGAATACTGCACTCAGCATGGTGAATACCAATGCCTGAATGTAGCTTACCAATACTTCGAGGAGCATCATAAAGGCGCTCATCGCAACACTTACTATTGTCATACCCGTACCTGCCACATAGTTGGCGATAGCATTCTCACTGATGTTGAACATAATGAAAATGATAGCCGCAAACGAAAGTGCGATGGCGTGACCCGCCATCATGTTGGCGAAGAGTCGGATAATCAGAGCCAGCGGTTTCGTAAAGATTCCGAAGAGCTCGATGAATGGCATCAGTGGCACTGGCACCTTCAACCAGGTTGGTACCTCCGGCCAGAAGATATCCTTCCAGTATTCCTTGGTACCGGTGAAGTTGGTGATCAGGAATGTCGTTACACCAAAGAATACGGTGCAGGCGATATTACCCGTCAGGTTACCACCACCTGGAGGGAATGGTACGATACCCATGATGTTCGCCACGAAGATAAAGAAGAAGCAAGTAAGCAACCATGGTGCGTACTTTGGCGCCTCCTTACCGAGCGTAGCCTTGATTACATCGGTATATACCGACATGATGAACATGTGCATCAGTCCCACAAATCCCTTTGGTGCAGGGTCATCCACCTTGTGTTTCCTGCACCAGCGGGCTGGTATCAGGACACAGAGCAACAGGATGATAGCATCGATGAAGAGCACGCAAACGGTCTTCGTGATGGAGATGTCAAGCGGACGAACCTCCTGGCCTCCCACCTTCTCTACTATCTTGTTGGGATTCGCCTGCGCATCAGCGTTCTTGATCACCAGGTTGAAAGGTCCTGGACGGTCTCCATTGGCATCCTTCTCTTCCGAGAATTCGCTGCTGCAGAACACGTGCCAGCCCGAAGTGGTGTTAACGATGATTGGCAGATGAATCACTACGGGATGATTTCCCACCTTGGTGATATGCCATTCATAAGAATCCTTGATATGACCCCACAATATCTCTTTCACATCGATGTTCTCCTTAGCCGATACCTGCAGAGGTGCCAGCGTAAAGAGCAGCATCGCCATCAAGAGGAATTGCTTGAGATGTTTCATATTCTTTAATTCTTACTTTTGTTTATTAATTATTTGTTTCAGAACCGCTTATGAAAGACGGTTCTTTTTCTCTACCCGAGCGAAGTAGATGCAGTCGAACACGAGAAGTACGACATAGAAAAGGGCGAAGATGGCGGTAAAGCCCAGAATGTTCTGCTTGTCGCATACCAGCACATAGATGAGGAATACCAATGTACCAGCCATCAGTTTCAAGACCAGTGCCGCCATGTAGAACTTGGCGAGATTGGCTGGCGATGACTTTGCAACAGCCTTCCATGCTTCACCATAAGCAGTACTTGCAACGAGTGAGAATATCGCACTCACTACCAACGGGTTAACTACCTGGGGTATCATATCATCGCATTGAGCAGACAATCTGCAGGCAAAGAGCACGGCAAGAGCCACTGCTGCTGTAAGCCACAAAGAAATCTGCTTATACTTGATACTCGCCTGTCTGATAGTCTGCAAGCGCAACTTTTCGTCTTTTTCCATTATCTAATAATTAATCACTTATCTAAACTTCTACGCAAAGGCTTACTTCGTTTTTCTTACATTCCACGAATCCGCCCTTGATGTTCATTACCTGCTTGCCTTCCTTGGTAGTGTATTCCACCTTGCCCACTTCGAGCGAAGAGATGATAGGCGCGTGATCCTTGAGAATCTCGAACGAGCCGAGGGTTCCCGGAACCAGTACGCTCTCTACCTCACCCTGGAAGACTACTTTCTCAGGAGATACTATCTTTAGCTGTAACATAAGCCGTGGATTTAAAGATTACGCCTGTGCTGCTGCGAGCAACTGCTTAGCCTTCTCCTTGGCATCCTCGATAGTACCTACGTTGAGGAATGCCTGCTCTGGCAGGTCATCTACCTCACCGTCGAGGATGGCGTTGAAGCCCTTGATAGTCTCTTCGATAGGAACCATCACACCCTTCAAACCGGTAAACTGCTCTGCTACGGTGAATGGCTGGCTCAGGAAACGCTGTACACGGCGTGCACGGTTCACGGTCAACTTATCCTCATCAGAGAGTTCATCCATACCGAGGATGGCGATGATATCCTGCAACTCGTTATAACGCTGCAACAACTGCTTTACTCGCTGTGCACAATCGTAGTGTGCCTTGCCCACAATCAGCGGGTCGAGGATACGAGAGGTAGAACCCAGCGGGTCTACGGCAGGATAGATACCGAGAGATGCAATCTTACGGGAAAGCTCAGTGGTAGCATCCAGGTGAGTAAAGGTGGTAGCTGGAGCAGGGTCGGTCAAGTCATCGGCAGGCACATAAACGGCCTGTACAGAGGTGATGGAACCATTCTTGGTAGAAGTGATTCGCTCCTGCATGGCACCCATCTCAGAAGCCAGCGTTGGCTGATAACCTACGGCTGATGGCATACGACCCAACAGCGCAGATACCTCAGAACCAGCCTGGGTGAAACGGAAGATGTTATCGATGAAGAACATGATATCTGCTGCCTCACCATTCTTACCTCCGTGATCACGGAACTCCTCAGCTACGGTCAAACCAGAGAGAGCTACTGAAGCACGTGCCCCAGGTGGCTCATTCATCTGACCATATACCAGGGTAGCCTGACTCTTGGCAAGTTCATCAGGATCGACAAGTGAGAGATCCCACTTACCTTCTTCCATCGCTTTACGGAACTTCTCGCCATACTTGATAACACCAGACTCGAGCATGTCTCGAATCAAGTCGTTACCCTCACGGGTACGCTCACCTACTCCGGCAAATACAGAGTAACCGTTGTGTCCCTTGGCAATGTTGTTGATCAACTCCATGATAAGCACTGTCTTACCTACACCGGCACCACCGAAAAGACCAATCTTACCACCCTTCATGTAAGGCTCAAGCAGGTCAATCACCTTAATACCGGTAGCAAGCATCTCCTTGTGAGTAGAAAGTTCGTCAAACTTCGGAGCCTCACGGTGGATAGGATAAGCACCCTTCATGTCCAATTCATTCATACCATCAATAGGCTGTCCGATGACATTCATCATACGGCCCTTGATCTGCTCTCCGGCTGGCATCTGGATTGGGTTACCTGTAGGGATAACCTCCAAGCCGCGCTGCAAACCGTCAGTATTATCCATAGCGACACAGCGAACTGTATCCTCACCGATATGCTGCTGCACCTCGATGACAAGTTCGCGTCCGTCTGGACGTTTTACCTTCAGAGCTTCATAAATTTTAGGAAGCACCTTCTCTGGATTCTCGCCCTTTGTATCGAAGTAAACGTCGATAACAGGACCGATAATCTGAGAGATACGTCCGTTAATTTGTGACATAAGCTTATTAGTTTAAAAGTTATATATATTTATATTATTCTTGACTGCAAAAGTAACAACAATTTATGGAAACCACAAATTAATTAAAAGTTTTATTCGGCTTTTATACCTTATTAAACCATTTTTAGTTCCCTTTAAACCATTTTCCTATGCAAAAGCAAGAAGTCAGGAGTCCAAACTCCCTTCTTCTTACTCCAATCTCTATATATTAGATACTCAACTCGTCCAAAACCTTGATCAGTTTACGGTCGAATGGCTTATCAGAGCGGATGGCTTCAGAAAGCGGAACGTATACCACCTCGTTATTGCGTACACCAATCATCACATTGCGCTGTCCCTGCATGATAGCCTCGATGGCACCACAACCGGTACGGCTCGCAAGAATACGGTCACGGGCTGATGGACGGCCGCCACGCTGCAAGTGACCCAGGATAGATACACGTACATCAAACTCAGGGAACTCCTTGCGCACACGGTCGGCATAATAAAGAGCACCGCACTTAGGACTCTCAGACACGATGACGATACAACTCTTCTTAGACTTACGGATACCACGCTCCATGAATTGAGCCAACTGGTCTACGTCGGTAGAATCCTCTGGAATGATAGCTGCCTCTGCTCCACTGGCGATAGCTGAATTCTGCGCCAGGAAGCCGGCATCACGGCCCATCACCTCGATAAAGAAGATACGCTCATGGCTCTGCGCAGTATCACGGATGCGGTCTACACATTCTACGATGGTATTCATCGTAGTATCATAACCAATCGTATTGTCTGTACCATAAAGGTCATTATCAATTGTGCCTGGCAATCCGATGCAGCATACATCAAACTCACGTGCGAAATTCATCGCACCTGTCAGCGAACCGTTACCGCCAATCACGACAAGCGCATCTATTTCCTCTTTCTGAATCGTTTCAAATGCCTTCTGACGACCTTCCTCGGTCATGAATTCCTTAGAACGGGCTGTCTTCAGCATCGTACCACCAGTACCGATGATACCGCTTACATTCTCTGTAGAAAAGGTTTTAATTTCATCATTGATGAGACCATCGTAACCACGATAGATACCTTTCACAGTGAAACCATTGTAGATAGCCGAACGGGTAACCGCACGGATAGCAGCATTCATACCTGGAGCATCTCCTCCAGATGTTAAAATTCCAATAGTCTTAATCTTTGCCATAACTATACCTTATTATATTATATATATTTTTTAATGTTAGTTTATTATCCTCTCAGGATGATGTTTTTCATCCATTTCCCCTACATATACAGTAGGTATCCAAGGGTATACCCCTTGCTTTGTTTGGGCTTATCGATTTAAATAATTAGGTTTGCGGCACCAGCCACCAGGATATGGGAGAGCCAAAGGATAGCAAGTCCGATGACGCCACCCATCAAAGCTTTCCAGCCAATATTGCGGAAATACCATCCCATGTGCATACGTTCCATCTTCATCAGGGCAAGACCGCTGATTGTACCGATACCAAGAACGTTACCACCAGCCATTACGCAATATGCAATCATCTGCCAGTAGATACCATTGGTTTGATAATCAGTAAGCATGCAGAATGAAGGATCATTCACATTTGCCAGATCATGAAGGGAGAAAAAGTTCATGGCTGTAGCAAAGTTGTCAAGTACAGTACTGACTATACCTGCCAAGACACCATGCAGTAACACACCAGGATGCTTATCATCCATACCGACAGAGTTGAGAAGAGCGGCAAAATCGTCAAAAGCACCAGTCTCCTTCACCACTCCGATGGCAAGCATGATACCCATCACGAAGAGAATCATCTGGACGACTCCGTATTGGAAGACTCTAGGGGTGCGACGGTCAGCCATCGCATCCATATTCATAAGTTTACGGTTGAATATCTCGTTCACAATCCAGAGTACACCCAATACGCAGAGCGCACCGAGGAAAGGACTTAATTTCGTAATATTATGGAAGGTAGGGATAAACCACAATCCACCGATGCCCACAAAAAGCATCAGCAAGCGCTGCCATACATTGAGACGGGTATCATCCCCGCGGTATGGCATAGCAATCCATTCTGTCTCTACTCTTTCAGGCAGCATGCGCTGCATCATCAACAACGGAATGAGCCAAGCTGCAAGGCATGGCAGCAGAAGCGACAGGAAATAATGAGTAGCCGTTACAGCACCCATATTCCACATCACCAGTCCTTCCGGATTTCCGATAACGGTAAGAGCTCCGCCACAGTTGGCAGAAAGAAGAATGGCACCTCCATACACCATGCGCTGACGACGGTTTGGAATTACTCCATGCATCATCGTAAGCATCATCACTGTTGTAGTAAGATTATCGAGATTTGCCGAGATAACAAAGGTCACGGCAGCGAGAATCCATAGCATTTTCTTGGCGCTTCGGGTACGTAACAACTGGCGTATGAAATCGAAGCAACCATTGTTATTGAGAATTTCAACTATCGTCATAGTAGCAAGCAGGAAAAGTACGATTTCTGCTGCTCTACCCACATAAGGAAGGAAGATGTTACGGGCAATAAAATACTTCACCGTTGTACTGGTGGATTCTATCTCGTTCCACATTCCGAGATTCAGATAGCGTGAATAATCAGAAGAGTGTTCACTGGTCACAAAGTCCATACCGAAACAGATATAGAGAACCCATCCTACCGTTCCAGCAAAGATGGCTACGGCAGCACGGTTCACCTTGGTAATATTCTCGGTTGCAATGAGAATATATGCCAGTATCAGTATGGCAAGGATGACTAGTGTCATATCATTATTTTATTATATTCATTACATTTTGAACGCAAAGGTAACAATTATTTTGTTATCGCCAACATTTCGGTGTCTTTTTTTAATGAATTTAACTCATTTTCATACAAATGAAAATTTCGCCCGATTTTTTCTTTCGCCATTATTTTTCTTTCCTCTTCATTTTCATCATAGAATCAGATGAAAACACGGATTACAGAGAAGAACATCACAGGAAGAAATATCGAGGAGGAAATTATCAGAACATTGAAAGGTTATGCGTATATATATATTATGTATTTCCCCGAAGGAACCCACCCAAAACAGTGATTTTAGTTAAATATTACTAACAAAAAGAAGAAAATCAAGAGCAAATGCCTGTAACTCAAAGAAAATGAGTAGTTTTGCGCCCGATTTATACAATTCACATAAAGTCAAACTTTATTAATTTTAATTTTTTAATTATTTTTTATGTCAGATTTAAAGAACGTAAAGCCATTGGACGACTTCAATTGGGATGAGTTTGAGAATGGCACAAGCGCAAACGTCAGCAAAACAGACCTCGAGAAGGCCTATGACGAAACTCTTAACAAGGTAACAGAACACCAGGTTGTAGAGGGTACAGTAATCTCTATAGACAAGAAAGAGGTTATCGTAAACATCGGTTACAAGAGCGATGGTATTATCCCTGCTTCTGAATTCCGTTACAACCCAGACCTCAAGGTAGGCGACAAGGTTGAGGTTTATGTAGAGAACCAGGAGGACGTAAAGGGCCAGTTGGTACTCTCTCACAAGAAGGCTCGCCTCAGCAAGTCTTGGGAGCGTGTTAATGCAGCTCTCGAGAACGAGGAAGTTATCCAGGGTTACATCAAGTGCCGCACTAAGGGCGGTATGATCGTTGACGTTTTCGGTATCGAAGCTTTCTTGCCAGGAAGCCAGATCGACGTTCACCCTATACGCGACTACGACGTATTCGTAGGCAAGACAATGGAGTTCAAGGTTGTAAAGATCAACCAGGAGTTCCGCAATGTCGTTGTATCTCACAAGGCTCTCATCGAGCAGGAGCTCGAGCAGCAGCGTAAGGAGATCATCGGCAAGCTCGAGAAGGGTCAGATCCTCGAGGGTACCGTTAAGAACATCACTACTTACGGTGTATTCGTTGACCTCGGCGGTGTTGACGGTTTGATCCACATCACAGACCTCTCTTGGGGCCGCGTAAGCGATCCACACGAGGTTGTATCTCTCGACCAGAAGATCAACGTTGTTATCCTCGACTTCGATGAGGAGAAGAAGCGTATCGCTCTCGGTTTGAAGCAGCTCACTCCACATCCATGGGATGCTCTCGACGAGAACCTCAAGGTAGGTGATCACGTGAAGGGTAAGGTAGTGGTTATGGCTGACTATGGTGCATTCGTTGAGATTGCTCCAGGTGTAGAGGGCTTGATCCACGTATCTGAGATGTCTTGGAGCCAGCACTTGCGTTCTGCTCAGGACTTCATGAAGGTAGGTGACGAGGTAGAGGCAGTTATCCTGACTCTCGACCGCGCTGAGCGCAAGATGAGCCTTGGTATCAAGCAGCTCAAGGAAGATCCATGGGAGGCTATCGAGACTAAGTATCCTGTTGGCAGCAAGCACACAGCTAAGGTTCGCAACTTCACTAACTTTGGTATCTTCGTAGAGCTTGAGGAAGGTGTTGATGGTTTGATCCACATCTCTGACCTCTCTTGGACTAAGAAGGTTAAGCACCCATCTGAGTTCACTTCTGTAGGCGCTTCTATCGACGTAGTAGTTCTCGAAATCGATAAGGAGAACCGTCGCTTGAGCCTCGGCCACAAGCAGTTGGAGAAGAACCCATGGGATGAGTATGAGGCAATCTACACTCCAGGTTCTGTTCACCAGGGTACTATCACTGAGTTGATGGACAAGGGTGCTGTTGTAGCTCTCGCTGAGGGTGGTGAAGGTTTCGCTACTCCTAAGCACCTCACTAAGGAGGACGGCACAATGGCTAAGAAGGGCGAGACTCTCGACTTCAAGGTTATCGAGTTCGTTAAGGAGACAAAGCGCATCATCCTCTCTCACTCTCGTACATTCGAGGAGGGTAACGAGCCAGTTGCTAAGCCAGCTCACAAGCGTGCAAACGGCGGTCGCAAGAACAACAACGAGACAGCTATGATCAACAACGTTGCTGCTAGCACATCACTCGGTGATATCGATGCACTCGCTAAGTTGAAGGCTCAGATGGAGGGCAAGGCTTAATCTTAAACAGATCAGGCTTTTGCTATTCATTAGCTAAATAACATTCAGGGGACTGAAATTTCAGTAATGAGATTTCAGTCCCCTTTTTAATTATCATTATTTTTAAGAAAAGGCTATCAGTCGCCATTCGCCAACTCCAGCAACTCTTCTCGACTAATTTATGTCCTAAAACCATTAATTCATGGTATTTTTCTATCAAAACATGTCGAAAAACACAAAAACCTTTGGTAGTTTCAAGTTTTCTGTTTATCTTTGCAACCAAAAACAATCTAGAGAAATCATTCTCTCAAGAATTATCAGAAAAGAAAGAGAAGCGATTCTCCAGATTACAAAAGGAAAAGAAAGTTCAAGATATGAAACAGTCAAGATTTATAGTAGCCGCTCTATCAATGAGTTGCATCACTACCCTCTCCTCCTGCTTCAAGGAAGAACCGCTCAATGCCGAATGCGACATCGAGCAGGCCTTCATCCCCAACAGCGGCAACTGGGAAGAATGCTTCCTCAAAGCCACAGATACCCTACAGAACGTGATGCCTACAGAAAATGAAATCTGCTTCCTCGTAAAAAAGGGAACCGATCTCTCGCACTTCGCACCGAAATTCCAGATTACCCCAGGTGCTACCCTATCGCCTGCCAACGGTTCGGTGCAGGATTTCACCAACGGGCAAGTAACCTACACCGTTACTTCCGAGGATGGCAACTGGAAACGGCAGTACAGAGTGGGATTCACCTTCCCGCCCGTGGTTTACGAAGTGATGAAGTACGACTTCGAAAACTATTTCCTCAACGAAAACAAGCCCGTCCATAAATATTATGTCTGGAGCGACAAGAACGACGACGGTACGCTTGCCAACAACTGGGCTACTGGAAATCCGGGCTTCTACATGAGCCGAAAGTCTGCCAAGCCAGACCAATATCCATCGGTGCCTGTGGAGGAAGGCTACGACGGCGCCTGCGTGAAGCTCACCACCAGCGATACCGACCAGTTTGGCGCAATGGCCAAGATGCCTATCGCTGCGGGCAACCTCTTCATCGGAAAGTTCGACGTCAGTCAGGCACTGAAGGATGCCATGAAGGCCACCCAGTTTGGCGTGCCCGTAAGTTTCAAGCCTACCAAATTCAGCGGCTACTACCGATACAAGCGTGGCGATGTGTTCACCAACCGCCAGAAGAAGGTGGTGGAAGGCAAGAAAGACTACGGCACCATCTATGCCGTGTTCTACGACAACCACGACGCCGAGGGCAACAGCATCGTGCTCTATGGCGACAACGTGCAGACCAGCCCTCAGGTGGTGGCAATCGCCAAGGTGCCAGACATCGACGACACGCCCGAGTGGACCCATTTCGACCTCGACTTCGTTTATAAGAAGGAGGTGGATGCCCAGAAACTCAGAAACATGGGCTACAGCATGGCCATCGTCTGCTCATCGAGCGTAGAAGGCGCCTCGTTCATGGGAGCCATCGGAAGTACATTGTGGGTGGATCAGTTCCGCATCGCCTGCGAAAAGGAATAAATGATTCTGCCAAAGAAGATTCAATGAGAAGATTCAATGAGAAGATTCTTACAAAGAAGATTCATTAAGAAGAGATTGAGAAGATTTAGAAAAAAGAAGACAAGACAATGAAAAAGCCATTCATCATATCAGCCGCAATCCTATGCCTCTGCTCTGCTGAGGCATGGGGACAGAATCTGGGAGAACTGCTCCACAAATTCACCTACCAGGCACGCATCGGCTACAATCTGGGTGGCACTGCCCCCATCGGCATGCCTGCCACCATCCGAACCCTCCACAGCTACACGCTGCAGCCTAACCTGCTGCTCGGCATCGACGCCCACTATCCCCTGGACAACAAGTGGGGACTGATGTTCGGCCTGCACTTCGAAGGCAAGGGCATGAAGATTGATGCGGGCGTAAAGAACTACCACATGACCATGGTGAAAGGTGGTGAGCAGCTGGATGGCGTGTTCACGGGCAACGTTATAACAAAGGTTGACCAGAGCCTCGCAACTATCCCAGTGCAAGCCACTTACGACGTTACAGATAAGATTCGCCTGAAGTTGGGTCCTTACTTCTCCTACGTCACCTCGCATAAGTTTGAGGGCAGTGCCTACGACGGTTATCTGCGCCAGGGAGACCCTACGGGGCCCAAGGTAGAACTGGGACATGAGGACGGAGAGCGTGGCGAATACGACTTCTCGGACGATATGCGCAACTGGCAGTTTGGCATCGACGTAGGTGCCGACTGGAATTTCTCGAAGCGCTGGGGCGGCTACGTGGGCTTAACCTGGGGCTTATCAGAAGTGTTCAAGAAAGACTTCCACGTGATAGAGCAGTCGATGTATCCCATCTACGGCACCATCGGACTGAGCTATCAGTTGAAATAGGAAATCTGCTCCAGAATATCTTATATATAATAATGTATAGGAGAGAAAAATCAATTATATCATAATAAAAGAAAGGAAAACTTATGAAGAAAATTTTTACTTTAGTAGCAGCAGCGCTCTGCTCTATGCAGATGATGGCAAAGGATTACACCTGCCCTCTCGTGGTAAACATGATGGGATTTGACATGCCAGTGGGCGACATCCAGGTAAACGTGGATGAGCAGGGTGAAGGCAAATACACCATGAGCCTGCTCAACTTCAAGATGAGCGATGACATGCCTGTGGGCAACATCGTAATCAATGATGTAGAGGCTACGAAGTGTGGCAACGTGACCATGCTCAATGCCGCAAAGGATATCCAGATTACTGCGGGTGACGATGAGAGTCTGGACTGGATGGGTCCAAACCTCGGCAACGTGAACATCCTCCTGAAGGGTGAACTGAAGGGCGACAAATTCAACGCCTACCTCAATATTCCATTGGCTGGCAACATGATTATCGGCGTGAAGCTGGGCGAGAATGCCAACGAGATGGGTCAGCTGCCAAATGCCGGTTTCGAGAAATTCCACGAGGCATCTTATGACAAAGCTACCAGCCAGGAACCTAACGGATGGCACTCTTTCATGAGTTCTACGGGCAGCATGGCAGGCATGGTTTCAGCAGCTGTACATACCTATGCTTCTTCTGAGGTGCGCGAGAACGCAGCAGCAGACAACAAGCAGTGTGTAAAGATTGTTTCTACTCCAGTGAAGGTGGGTTCATTGGTTGCAGCTTCTGCCAACGGTACCATCACCACCGGTCGTCTGAAGGCTGGCAGCATGACTGCATCAAGCAAGGACAACTGCTCATTCCTGGATTTCAGCTCTGCAGATGTGGATGCCAACGGCGATCCATTCTATGCTGTGCTCAACAACAAGCCTGATGCCATGAAGGTTTGGGTGAAGTTCAAGGCTGGCGACGGCAACAAGAATCCTAAGGCTACCATCAGTGCCCTCTTGACCAACGGCAACATGGTTCAGGACCCGGAGGACGACAAGTATGCAGCCAACATCATCGCCCGTGCCAACAACTCTTCTATCGAGAGCAAGGACGAGTGGCAGGAGATTACCATCCCATTTACATACGACAATGCTGAGGAAATGCCTAAGGCAGCCCTGGTTACCATGTCAACCTGCGCTGTGCCTAGCGGCGGCAGCAAGAGCGAGACCAATCCAGACGTTTTGTATGTAGACGATGTAGAGATGGTTTACAATGCTGATGTGAAGAAGGTTACCATGGATGGTAAGGACATCACAAACGAGTTTGATGAAGCCGGAGAATTGGAGATTGAAAGCTACAATAAGAATTTGGATATCAACAACTTCCAGTTGGAGGCTATCGGTGCCGGTGCCTACGTTACCAAAAAGATTACCACTGATGATTTTGGTACCTACGTAAGTCTAACCGTTACATCTAACGACTTGAAGACTTGCGTAACCCGCACCATCACCCTCAAGGGCTATACCACTGGCATCAAGAACGTTGAGACCCTCACCCTGCCAAACGGCGTGAAGGCTATCTACAACACGGCTGGTCAGCAGGTTACAGACATGCAGAGTGGTCAGGTTTACATCGTGAAGTACACCAATGGTGAAACCAAGAAGATGATTAAGAAGTAAATGAAAAATCCCCAGCCATCAAATGAATGATAGCTGGGGATTTTTTGCTTTTTATAAGTTATTCTTCTTGTTTCCAAAAGCTGGATGGGTTCTTTCTCATATCCCAAATATCTACGAAATGAACTTCATCCATCTTTTCGAGATAATAATAAATCAACTTAAAATTATTCATGAAATTAGCGCCTCGCAGCTGGTATGGAAAATCAGGAGCACCATTAAAAGGCGGCCTTCCTTCTGGAAAAACCTCCAAAAAACTCTTGATCTTATCAATTTCCGTCATCCATCTACGAGCCGTTTTTCTACCATAAACCTCATAAGCTTCTTCAACATACTCATGAAGTTTCTGTTCGAAAAGAGAGTGAATGATTACTTTAGCCATGGGAAATCCTGATAAAGACGTTCTTTAAAATCATCGTATGGCTCCCACTTCGTTGGATCATCCGCAATGGTTTTACAATACTCAATGCTCTCCATCAAACTCTCCCAGGAGAAATGATTACCCAACTCCGGAATTTCATCTAAAACCTCTTTATGATTCTCGAAACCACTCATCGGCATAGGCACAGCATGCTCCATCACCGAAACACGATGAGTTGGCGTAGGCTCAGCTACCATATCCTCACCCTCATGCAAATCTATATGATATTTTTTTTCTTTCATAATAGTATGCTTTTAATTAACCTTGCAAATATACGAAGAAATATAATAATATGCAAGATTTTGAGAAATTATTTAATCATTCTTGAGGAATTTTCTATTTTCCAGGCACAAAAAAAAGATTGCATCAGCGGAAATACTTCCAACCAATGCAATCTTCAGTTTTCTTTAATCTAGAGGCTAAACACTTTCTTACGAGAAAAATCACGGAAGAAAAGAGCCTAGCGTCGGATTTACTTCACCTTTGCAACGATAGCCTTGAAAGCCTCTGGGTTGTTTACAGCGAGGTCAGCGAGAACCTTACGGTTAATCTCGATACCAGCCTTGTGAAGAGCACCCATCAACTGGCTGTAGCTCATACCATCGAGGCGAGCAGCAGCGTTGATACGCTGGATCCACAATGCGCGGAATGTGCGCTTCTTGTTACGACGATCGCGATAAGCGTAGGTAAGACCCTTCTCCCAAGTGTTCTTAGCTACTGTCCATACATTCTTGCGAGCTCCATAGTAACCCTTAGTGAGCTTCAAGATTCTTGTTCTTTTTGCTTTTGATGCAACGTGATTTACTGATCTTGGCATAATTTTTTTCTTTAAAAGTTCGACTAAAAAGTTAATAATTAACGGAGGCAGAGCAAGTCGCGAACCTGCTTCAAGTTTGAACGGTCTACGAGAGTCTCACCAAGGAGATTTCTCTTCTGCTTCTTTGTCTTCTTAGTCAAGATGTGACTGTGAAAAGCGTGATGACGCTTAATCTTACCTGTACCGGTGAAACGGAATCTCTTCTTTGCGCCGGAATTAGTCTTTACTTTTGGCATTTTTACTTTTAATTTTAAATTGTTATTTATTATAGCGATGGCAACGCATATACCAGGGCGTTACGCATCTTTTTTTCTTAATCCTCTGTTCCTTCTGCGAGTTTCTTCAGGGCATCGCCACCTTTAGCATTGGCGAGCAAGCCATTCTTCTCAGCATTAGCAGCGCGCTCTGCATCTGCAGCAGCCTTAGCTTCAGCCTCTCGCTTCTCACGGTCCATCTTCTGCTGGCTCTTCTTTGCAGTACCAGCCTTTTTAGGACTCATGTAGAGGAACATCTTCTTACCTTCAAGCTTTGGCATCTGCTCCACCTTTCCGTACTCTTCCAAATCATTGGCGAAACGGAGAAGAAGAACCTCACCCTGCTCCTTGAAGAGAATAGAGCGACCACGGAAGAAAACGTATGCACGAACCTTGTTACCCTCGTTGAGGAACTCCTTAGCGTGCTTGAGCTTGAACTGATAGTCGTGCTCATCAGTCTGAGGTCCGAAACGGATTTCCTTGGTCTCCACCTTTACCTGCTTCTGCTTCATTTCCTTTGCATGCTTCTTCTGCTGGTAAAGGAATTTAGAATAGTCAACTATACGGCAAACTGGTGGTTGCGCATTAGGAGATATCTCGACTAAGTCAAGCTCTTGCTGACGAGCCAACTCCAACGCCTTACGTGCTGGCATCACTTCTGCTCCACCATCACTCACTACTCTCACGTCGCGTGCACGAATCTGTTCGTTTACGCGGTACTGATTTTTCATTTTGTCATTTTTCATTAACTATTCGATATATTCTTTTTTGTCTTTTTGATTAAACGGCTGCAAAGTTACGATTATTTTGTGAAACCACCAAGGATTTCCCGCAGATTTTTCATTTTTAACCTTATATTTTATTAAAAATCACACAGTTTTCGTTTTTTGTCCCACAGATTTCACAGATTTACACAGATTTAAATCTTTGCTTCAATAATCTGTGTAAATCTGTGAAATCTGTGGGACTAAAAGAAAACAATCTGCGGGACTAAAGAAGATCAATCGATGGAAGTATATCCATTGACTTTACGGAAGATTGATTTTCGTATATCTGTGGTGGAAAAATTGACCAATATTCCAAGATGCTTCTTCGCCACACGCAAATACGTAAGCAATTGCTTATGAAAGACATCTTTCATTTCTGCCACAGACTTCAGTTCGACTATGACTTTATCTTCTACAAGAACATCCAGACGGAAATCTACAGGCAAAACCTTACCATCATACATGACATCCAACTTTACCTGATTCTCTACCCTAAGTCCATCTTTGCGCAACTGATAGCACAGAGCTGCTTCATAAACCGACTCAAGTAAACCTGGTCCCAATTCATTATAAACCTTATAAATAGCTCCAATGATCTTATAAGATATCTCATTTTCTGTCATAACCAAACGATTTTAAAATCCTCCTTAACAAAAAAAATCTCCCACAGACGTCACAGTTGTTACAGATATTCAACAGAACACACAAAAATCTGTGTAAATCTGTGAAATCTGTGGGACTAAACCCTCAACAGAAAAAATCTGTGTAAATCTGTGAAATCTGCGGGAGATTAGAAAATATCAATCTGCGGGATTACTCCTCAGCGGCCTTCAATTGCTCTGCAACCTCGGCATTGATGCGCTGAGCGAACTCTTCCATGCTCATGGTAGCCTGTTCGCCACCACCCTGCTTACGCATAGATACCAAGCCCTCGGCACTCTCCTTCTCACCTACGATGACCATGTAAGGAACACGCTTCAACTCGTTGTCGCGAATCTTGCGGCCAATCTTCTCGTTACGGTCATCAACCAAAGCACGTACACCCTGCTTGTCAAGATACTGACGTACCTTCTGAGCATAATCGTTGAACTTCTCAGAGATAGGAAGAATTGCAACCTGGTCTGGAGTCAACCACAATGGGAAGTGACCGGCGGTATGCTCAATGAGAACAGCTGTGAATCGCTCCAGTGAACCGAATGGTGCACGGTGAATCATCACAGGAGTCTTCTTAGAGTTATCCTCAGCGGTATATTCCAGCTTGAAGCGCTCTGGCAAGTTGTAATCCACCTGGATGGTACCCAACTGCCAACGACGACCGATGGCATCCTTCACCATGAAGTCGAGCTTAGGACCATAGAAGGCAGCCTCGCCAACCTCCTCACGTGTCTCAAGGCCCTTCTCCTTGCAAGCCTCGCGGATAGCGTTCTCGCTCTCTTCCCAAATCTCATCAGAACCGATATACTTCTCTGTATCCTTAGGATCGTGGAGAGAAATCTGTGCCTCGTAGTTCTCAAAACCGAAGATTTTGAATACCTTCAGGATTACGTCAATTACATTCTCGAACTCAGACTTCACCTGATCTGAACGAACGAAGATGTGAGCATCATCCTGAGTAAAGGTACGAACACGAGTCAAACCATGGAGCTCACCGCTCTTCTCATAGCGGAATACGGTACCGAACTCTGCGATACGCAAAGGAAGATCCTTGTAAGAACGTGGCTTGCGAGCGTAGACCTCGCAGTGGTGAGGACAGTTCATTGGCTTGAGCATATACTCCTCATCCTCCTCAGGAGTCTGGATAGGCTGGAATGCATCCTTGCCATAGTGAGCATAGTGTCCAGATGTTACATAGAGACTCTTGCCACCGATACCTGGGCAGATAACCTCCTGATAGTTGTAAGGCTTCAGGAGAGAACGGAGCAACTCCTGCAGACGCAGACGGAGCTGTGTACCCTTTGGCAACCAGATAGGAAGACCCTTTCCTACACGCTCAGAGAACATGAAGAGTTCCATCTCCTTACCAATCTTACGGTGGTCACGCTTCTTAGCCTCTTCGAGAATTACCAAGTACTCATCGAGCATCTTCTTCTTAGGGAAGCTGATACCGTAGATACGGGTCATCTGCTCGCGCTTGGCATCACCGCGCCAGAATGCACCAGCCACACTTGTAATCTTCACTGCCTTGATAAGACCAGTATTCATCAAGTGAGGACCACGGCAAAGGTCGGTGAAATTGCCCTGGGTATATGTGGTGATGGTACCATCCTCCAAGTCCTGCTCAATATGCTCGCACTTGTAAGTCTGACCGTCAGCCTTGAACTCAGCGAGAGCTTCAGCCTTAGCCACCTCCTTGCGAACCACAGGTTCGTTCTTCTTGGCAAGTTCCATCATCTTAGCCTCAATCTTGGCGAAATCATTCTCTGAAATCACCTGACCCTCGGCTGGCATCACGTCGTAGAAGAAACCACTCTCAACGGCTGGACCGAAACCGAACTGGATGCCTGGATAAAGCTCCTGAAGAGCCTCAGCCAACAAGTGGGCAGATGTATGCCAGAATGTGTGCTTACCCTGCTCATCCTCAAACTTGTAGAGTTCTACATTTGCATCCTCATTGATAGGACGGTTCAACTCTACTGTCTCACCATTAACACCGCAAGATACAACGTTGCGAGCGAGAGCCGGTGAGATGCTCTCGGCGATTTGTAAGCCAGTTACGCCCTGTTCATACTCACGAACAGATCCGTCTGGGAATGTGATTTTTACCATAACAACTTAGTATTTTTATTAAATCGCCTGCAAAAGTACGATTTCTTTTTGTAACAAGCGAATAAAAATGCATTTATTTTGCTAAACTTTGCTAATACCTCTTTATATTAAGGGCTTTTAAGACCGAAAATGCTGAGACATTGAAGTTTTCATCTGCTTTTCTACATATATTTCGTAACACTTTGTAAAATTCAGGTACATTTTTAGCCAATAAGTTTTGGAGAAACAAATATTTTCATTATCTTTGCATCCGATAACGTGACAAAATGTAAAGAAACAAAGAAAATGGCAAAACCAAAGATTCTCATCATCTATACCGGTGGTACCATCGGTATGGGAATGGACCCGATGACAGGTGTACTGGAACCTCTTGATTTCAATCACCTCGTTTCTTCCATGCCCGAATTCAAGCTCATTCAGGCAGAAATCGATGTGCGAAAATTCGACCCACCTATCGATTCCAGCGACATGGATCCTATGCGCTGGGCAGAAATCGTAAGCATGATATCCAACAACTACAACAACTATGACGGATTCGTAATCCTTCATGGCACCGATACAATGGCTTACACTTCATCTGCCTTGTCCTTCATGCTTGAGAATCTGACCAAGCCTGTAATATTGACGGGTAGCCAGTTGCCTATCGGTGAATTGCGAACCGACGGCAAGGAGAATCTGATGACAGCCATAGAGATTGCTTCTGCCAAGAATGCTGAAGGACGCCCTATGGTACCCGAGGTATGCATCTTTTTCAACGGCAAGCTGATTCGCGGCAACCGTGCCATCAAGATCAATGCCGAGGGATTTCATGCTTTCGAATCATTCAACTACCCTCACCTCTGCGATGTAGGAATCAATTTCCAATATCACGACCATCACATTCTTACGCCGGATTACAGAAAGCCAATGGTTCCACATCTGAAGCTCGATCCGAACGTCATCGTGTTCAGTCTCTTCCCGGGTATCCAGGATAACATTGTGCGCCACGTGATGGAATCACCAGACCTCCGCGGCATCGTGATGCGTACTTTCGGTTCAGGCAATGCTCCTCACACGCCATGGATCATGCGTCTTCTGGATCAGGCTGCCCATCGCGGAGTAAACATCGTGAACATCAGCCAATGTCTTACGGGCAGTGTAGAGATGGAACGCTACGGAGCCGGCTTCCAGTTGAAAGCTGCTCATGTGATAAGCGGATACGATTCTACGGTAGAGGCTATGGTCACCAAGATGATGTATCTGCAGGGAAGATATGCAGATAACAAAAAGGTAAGAGAAAAACTGACAGAATCTCTGGCGGGCGAAATCTCTATATAGTATAAGGTGAAATCTTCATCCATATAATGAAGCAATAAAGTAAATGACAAACTTGCGATAGTGTACACGATTAAGCTACAGATTGATAGTCTGTCATTTACTCGCTCATTATGAGGTATTTAGCGAAAACAAACAAAAATATTCTACTAAAACTGAATAGTATTGCAGGAAATATGCAGGAAACTTTTAAAGAAGGTTAAATATCGACAGATTTTTAGCCAAAAAACTTGTTGCATATCATTTTTTGTGTAACTTTGCAGCGTAGAAAAAAAAGTAAAAGATCAGTATCCTTATTAGATACCAATCCGTAATATAAATTAATAAATCAACAAAACCTACAAATTATGAACATTAACAAGGTAAAGGAGTATGGTGAGTTCGTAGAAATTACGGCTCCTGTAGAAAGAACAACAGCTGAAGAGTATCCAACAGTATTAGGCGGAGAAATTTGTTACAACTAAGAACTTCCTGCTAAGGATTTCTATCCTTTGTATCAGATAGTTTTCCTTTAGCAGAACAGAAGCAAAAGGCTATTTTTATTTGATTCAGAACATCTTATAATTTTTAGCAGACACATTATTAGCTCAATGATAAAGGCTCAATCCTCGAATAAAATCGGGAACTGAGCCTTTATTGTGTTTATATCTTACCATCGAGATATACGGAATCGGATATTAGTGCTTACCACAGCAGCCGCCCTCTCCGTGATGATGCTCGTGCTTGATGCCGCCCTCTACAGCCTGATGCTGGTCGCGGAGCAGATCGTTCACGGTCTTCACTGGGTTGAAGGTACCGAGAGGAACCTCTACGAATACTGTATTCCAGTCACTCATCGCACCATTCCAGAGACCTGGCAACTCGAGTGCCTTCAAATCCTTACCATTCTTACTCTTGCTGGAGATGAAACCGGTAGATGGATCAACAAACTTAGGAAGATCGAAGGCATTGCCCTGGTAATCCTTGGTAGCACAAACGAGGTCAACCGGATTGAAGTGAGTACCCTCGGTAAACATCTTCATATACTCCTCGTTATTCTTGTCAATCTGAGAGCTCTCCAGAATCTGAAGACTTACAGTGCCATCCTGGTTACAAGTAAGGAATGGACCACCACCAGGCTCACCTACGTTCTTAACGACACCGCAGACACGCATAGGACGGTTCAACTTCTTACGCAGATAGATAACCAGTTCGGCATCCTCCAGCTCCTTGATATCAGCCTTACGGCAGCAGAGGTCGCGCTGAACGAAGCGGATAATCTCCTCCAGCTTCTCATGGTTGTACTGACCGGAATCCAAAACCTTCAGATAATCGAAAGCCTGCTTCTGCAGAGTAACCAATACACCTGCAATCACCTGCTTCCAGGTAACAGTCTCAGCCTTCAGGCGATCAGGAACCACATTGTCAATATTCTTGATGAATACCACATCAGCATCAATCTCGTTGAGGTTCTCGATGAGTGCACCATGACCGCCCGGACGGAACAGCAAAGAGCCATCCTCGTTACGGAAAGGAGTATTGTCTGGATTGGTAGCGATGGTATCGGTGCTAGGCTTCTGCTCAGAGAAAGAGATGTTATACTTGATGCCGTAGCGCTGTGCATACTTATCTACCTTCTCGGCTACCATCTGCTTGAAGAGTTCCAGGTGGTCGTGAGAAACGGTGAAATGAACGTTTGCCTCGCCGTTGCTGCTTGCATAGAGCGCAGCCTCAACCAGGTGCTCCTCCATTGGAGTGCGAACCTCATCCTCATACTCGTGGAACTGGAGTAATCCCTTAGGCAACTGACCGTAATTCAATCCCTCTGGCTTGAGGAGATTAGCCACAACAGCCTTGTAATCGCCCTTCTTGATAAGGCACATGATACCCTTCTCATTGTTTACATGGCACTTATCGCAGAGTGCCTTGCGGAAAGCAAACTTCTTGATATTCTCGAAGAATTGTTTTTCGAAGTCAGTAGTAGGAACATCGTATGGAGCATCGAGGAATGCAAACATGTTCTTGAACATGCGGCTTGCCGCACCTGAAGCAGGTACGAACTTCACAATCTTGTGACCCTCAGCCTTGTAGTCGTTCCACGCCTTCTCGTAGTCCTCTACTTCCTGAGCTGTAGGAGCCATGATACCCTTACCGATGGCAGCCGCACCCTCGAGTTTGAGGAATGGGAAACCATTCTTGATTTGTTCCAACTGGTGTTCAATCTGCTGCTCGGAGATACCGCGCGCAGAGATTTGGTTTAGATCTTGCTGATTCATAATACCATATTTATGTTAAATTTACACTATATGTGCTACAAAGATAATAGTTTTTTCTGATAATCAGAAATATTTCCGCTTTTTTTTGTACCTTTGCATTGAAAATTTAACGAAGTAGGCGTTTTTTAACGCCGAATCGCCATTGTTTGTCAAATTTAAAATAGAATATTGCGACATGGTTAGTAAATTATCAAAAGAGCACGACAGAAGGTCGGGGCTATCACATTACCTCTATGGGGTATCTACATTATTTTTAAGTGGTGTAGGAATTGGCGGTTTATCGCCATTAGTAACAAACCAAGAATTGAACATATACAATTTACTTTGTTTGTTCATTGGAACGCTATCTGCAATTATCATTGCATATTGCGCTAATAGAATTATGAAGTATAACGATAAATAATATTATTATGGATGGATTAATGTTTATTTTTTCGCTGGGGCTAATTATTAGCAGCAGCTTTGCCATCTGGCTCAATACCAAATCTGGTCAGAAATGGATAGACGAGTTATAACAACTCAATAATATATCATCAGCAGGAGGGAACGACAATGAACGAAACACCTTTTAAATTCACATCCGAAGAAAAGGAACAGACACTCCAAATCCTGGAGCGCCTGAGAACCGCCGTGGGCGACACATTCAAACCAGGCGATGAGCAGCATCTGCGTGAAGACATACAGCATGCCTTCATCAACCATCAGATTAAGCGCAATGTCTTCGGAATGAATCCAATACTCGCTGCCCTGCAAACCGCAGAAATCGCAGTAAACGAGATAGGTCTGAAACGAGATGGCATCATCGCCATCCTGATGCAGACCAACGTCATCGATGGCTATCAGACCATCGAAGAGATACAGAAGAAATACGGAGATAGCGTAGCCCACATTATCAGTGGTCTGCTTCGCATCCACGATTTATATAAGCGCAACCCTATCATAGAGAGCGAGAACTTCAGAAATCTGCTTATCTCATTCTCTGAGGATATGCGCGTCATCCTCATCATGATTGCCGACCGCGTGAACGTGATGCGACAGATTCGTGATACCGAACAGAAAGAGGCAAAGCATGAAGTAAGCGAAGAGGCAAGCTACCTCTATGCCCCACTCGCCCACAAACTGGGACTCTACAAACTGAAGAGCGAACTGGAAGACCTCAGTCTGAAGTATCTAGAGCACGACGCCTACTATATGATAAAGGACAAACTGAACGCCACTAAGGCTTCGCGCGATGCCTATATCGCCCGCTTCATCCAGCCAATCCAGGAGAAGCTCGATGCTGCCGGTCTGAAATATCATATGAAGGGCCGCACCAAGAGTATCCACTCTATCTGGCAGAAGATGAAAAAGCAGAAGTGCGCCTTCGAGGGTGTATACGATCTCTTTGCTATCCGTATTATCCTCGATGCACCAAGAGAGAAAGAGTATATGCAGTGCTGGCAGACCTTTGCCCTCATCACCGACATGTATCAGCCAAACCCAAAGCGTATGCGCGACTGGCTCAGCGTGCCTAAGAGCAACGGTTATGAAAGTCTGCATACCACAGTACTGGGTCCTGAAAACAAATGGGTAGAAGTACAGATCAGAACCGAGCGCATGGACGATATTGCAGAGCACGGACTCGCTGCCCACTGGCGCTACAAGGGTATCAAGCAGGGAGAAGGCGGTATCGACGAATGGCTTGCCAATATCCGTGCTGCCCTCGAAAGCAACGATGACCTGCAGCTGATGGACCAGTTTACCACCGACCTGAAGGAAGACGAAGTATACGTGTTCACTCCAAAGGGCGACCTGCTGAACTTCCAGAAGGGAGCTACGGTACTCGACTTTGCCTACTATATCCACTCCCGCATCGGCAATACCTGTGTGGGCGGAAAGATTAACGGAAGAGCCGTCACCTTCCGACAGGAACTCCATTCGGGAGATCAGGTAGAAATCCTCACACAGAGCAACCAGAAGCCACGCCGCGAATGGCTCAACATCGTGCAGACATCCAAGGCTAAGGCCAAGATTCGTCTAGCACTGAAGGAAACCCAGAAGAAGGACGGCCTCTATGCCAAGGAACTTCTGGAGCGCCGATTCAAGAACAGAAAACTGGAAATTGATGAGAGCATCATGGCGCGCATCATCAAGAAAATGGGATATAAGGAGAACTCAGACTTCTATAAGGATGTAGCCGAGGAGAAAATCGACGTGAACAGCATCATCGAGAGATACATAGAGGAGCGCGACCACGACCTGAACCTCGCCAACACCAACAAGCCTGCAGAAAGTGCAGAGAATTTCGAGTTTGAGAATCCTACCGAGGAACTGATGAAGCAGAGCGATGACGTGCTGGTTATCGATGAGCACCTCAAGGGCATCGATTTCGAACTGGCTCATTGCTGCCACCCTATCTACGGCGACCCAATCTTCGGATTCGTTACCATCAGCAAGGGTATCAAGGTACATCGCATGGATTGTCCTAACGCCAAGGAACTGCGCCGCCGTTTCGGTTACCGCATCGTGAAGGCGAAATGGAGCGGCAAGGGAACATCCAAGTATGCCATCACGCTCCGCATCATCGGAAACGACGATATCGGTATCGTGAGCAACATCACCAACATCATTTCCAAGGAAGACAAACTCATCATGCGAGGCATCAACATCTCTTCCAAGGATGGTCTCTTCTCTGGCAATGTTACCGTAATGATTGATGATGCCGGCAAAACTGATGCACTCATCAAGAAACTGAGCGCCGTGAAGGGCGTTAAGCAGGTAACGAGAATATAAAACCGGAATACATAAATACATAAAAAAAATCCCGCAGAGAAAATCTGCGGGATTTTTTTATTTCGACTTATTCAAGCGCTTGATCACAGAATAAGCATCATACAAACCAAGTTCTCCTGCCTTTGAAAGATCCTGGATGGCAGTCTGCTTGTTACCACTCTTGGCTCGTGCTATACCTCTATTATAATAAGCCTCTGCAAGGCGGTTATCAATCCTCAAGGCAATGGTATAATCATCTATTGCCTTTGAAAGTTCGTTTCTGCCTGCATGAAGATTACCTCTATTATAATAGATGTAAGCATTGTTGCTGTTCTGGCGGATGGCATCACTGAAATCAGCCTCGGCAGAATGGATGTTCAGAACACCCTTGCCCTCAGCCTTGTTAAATTCATCCATCTCAGCCTGGCAGACAGCACGCTGCCAGTAAGCCAAAGAGTTCTTGTCATCAAGCGAGATATAATAGGTGAAATCACTGATGGCAGCCTCAAAATCACGAAGTACACTATGAGCGATGGCCCTGCGCATCAGGAGACGTTTTCTGGTTTCATTATCGCTCGCCACACTCAACTCTGCCGAAAGTTTATCAATCATCGAGAATATCTTCATAGAACCATTCTCATCGAGCTGCTCCTTACTGCAAACGATATAAACCTTGTCTGCCTTGGTATGCTGATTGAGCGCATCAACCTCCTTGTCATAAGCCTGAACTCCATTTACATTCTGATTGTTTGGGAAATAAGAGAGCTGATACATCGGCAGGAAGGCGGTTTCTACCTGACGGTTCTGAACCTTACCACGATACTCGCTCTTATAGTTGTGTTCATACTTCGGTTCGTCATCTACTACCAGCGAAGCAAACTTATTCGGGTCAACCTCAGAGCGCTTACGCATCTCCTTCTTGGTCTTTGCGCTCCATCTCGGCTGGATTCCGATATGCTTGTTCATCTGCGCCTTGAAGATACGGAATTCATCCATCTCTGCCTTGGCAGTCATGCCCAGGCGTCGGTAACAGCTGGCACGGTTAGACAAACCGGTCCAGAAGTTAGGGAACTGGTTGATAACCATAGTATAATCCCTGATGGCTGCTCTCAGATTACCGGTCTTGTCATGCAATAGAGCTCGGTTGAAGATAGCCATGAAGTTCTGGGGTTCCATCTTGATAATGAAGTCGAAATCGGTGATAGCCCGGTTATCATCACCCAACTGTACACGCATCAGTCCTCTATTATAATGAGCCAGGAAATTGTTCGGATCCAGCTCAAGGGCATTGTCATAATCGCTCATCGCCCCCCTGAGGTTATTCAGATTGATACGCGCCAAAGCACGGTTAATGTAACTGTTCACATTGTTAGGTTTGAAATGCAGACTCTTGGTCAGCGCCTCATCAGCCGTTTTCCATTCCTTTCTAGCCAGCGCCATATAGGCACGCGTAGTCCAGGCATCCCCATCATACGGATTGAGCTGCAAACTCTTGTCTAGCCATTTCTCAGCCTGCACGGTATCTTTCTGATGCAGATACACTTCAGCCTTGAGCGAATAAGCATTCGACCAGTCTTTCCATTTACCCACGATGGTATCCAGTTCCTGCTGCGCCGCCTCATACTTTTTGTTTTCCATCTGGCAGATAGCCCGGTTGAACCAGTAATTTCGGTTGCTCGGTTCCAGTCTGATAGCCTCATTATAGTCAGCTATCGCATCATCAAACCTGTTTTGTCTGATGCGACAGATGGCTCTCAAGTCATAAATATCATTGATATAGGGATTGAGATGCAACGCCTCGCTGGCATCACTTTCGGCACCCGTAAAGTCATCCAGATTAAATTTTGCCACACTGCGGTAATACCAAGGCTCATACAGATAAGGCTTGGCACCTATAGCCAGATTAAAATACTTGATTGAAAGGACGAAATCCTCATAATACAATGCACTCCGACCGGCCGTAACAAGTCGGTCTACACGATATTGGGCAGAAGTCGACATGGCGCCCATTACCATAAAAAGGACTAAGAGAATCTTCTTCATCTGTTCGTAACTCTCTGAAATAAAACCTATTGAATGTAGAATAAAAAAATATAGTAAGCCCAATCGTCACGATTACCATGAAGCTTACTATATTTTCGGAAGAACTATCGACGTATCTTAGTACGATAGGCAGCACGGAAATTGCCCTTGATGATACTCTTGAGCTTTCCTGCTATCATGTTCTTGCGAAGAGGAGACACACGGTCAACAAACATTGTACCCTCCAAATGGTCGAATTCATGCTGCATCACGCGAGCCAGATATCCCCCTATCCACTCATCATGTTCATTAAAATTCTCATCCATATACTTTACATGGATGCGTGTAGGACGAACCACCTTCTCATTGATACCAGGAATAGAAAGACATCCCTCTTCAGAAGAGTCGGTATTTTCCTCATCACGCTCTAGGATATGGGCATTGATGAAAGCATGACGGAATCCTTTATACTCAGGAAAATCCTCGCTGAGCACATCCAGGTCGATAACAACGAGGCGGATAGGCAAGCCAATCTGAGGTGCAGCCAGTCCGATGCCGTTGCTGGAATCAAGGGTTTCGTACATATTATTAATCAACACCTTGAGATCTGGATAATCAGGTGTAATATCTTCAGCCACTTTTCTCAGCACTGGCTGACCATAAATATAAATCGGTAAAATCATTATCTTCTTGATTGCAAATAATCCTGTAATATGATGGTAGCACTTATCTCGTCTACCAATCCTTTATTTTCTTTTCTCACTTTCTTCTTTACACCTCCATCTATCATGGCTCTATGTGCCAGGACTGATGTAAATCTCTCGTCATAATATTCAATTGGAATTTCAGGATGAGCCTTTCGCCAACGGTTGTAGAAGTTTTCTACTCTTGCCAGGTTTTCACTTGGCTGCCCGTTAGGTTGCATCGGTTTTCCGATAACAATGCGCTCAACCTGTTCTTTCTGAATATAAGTTTCGATATAAGTGAAAAGTTCATGTGTAGAAACTGTGGCCAACCCATTGGCAATAATCTGCAATGGGTCGGTCACAGCCAGTCCGGTACGTTTTTTACCGTAATCTATTGATAAAATTCGCATTAATCTACGGATATCTTATCCTTATATAATATCAGATTACTTCTTAAGGAGTAACCAAGCATCAGGATACTTACCAGCGCGAAGCTGATTGCGGCTCTTGACAGCAGCAGCCTTATCAGCAAATGTAGAAGCTACCACGCGATACATGTTACGCTCTGTGTTCAGGGCAATCTGAGCATCGTAGCCAGCGCTCTTCAATGTACTAGCCAATCCCTCAGCGTTAGCCTTGAGAGAGAAAGAACCAACTACTACGCTATAGCTTGACAAGCCAGAACCTGAGATGAGAGAAACATCCTCAGAACGAACAGTAGCATTATCAACCTCTGTCTGCTCATCAGAAGGAGCCTGAGTCTCGAGAGGAGCTACAACTGGTTCCTGAGCAACAGGAGCCTGAGCTGCCTGCTGTTCCTGCTGCTGAGCCTTCTCATATGCCTTCTTATATGCACTTTCCTTAGATGTACCACAACTTGCGAGCGCCAAAACTGCGCACATACCCATGCTTAATACTGTAATTTTCTTCATAATTCTTATTCGTTTTATTGTTTATTATTGTTGTTCATTCAATATAAATTTCGCGTTATGCGTTTTTTACTCTGCGAAAATACAAAAAAATGCCCGAAAAACGAAGAATATGCCGCCTAAAGTTTGTTAAATAAGGCTATTAAAACATTTTTAATGAAAAATTAAGGCTAAAAGGCTTGTTTTTTAAAGAGAATTTAGTATATTTGCATTGTCAAATGAAAATGACAAGAAGATAATCGTTTAACGTTTAAAATTTATAGCATATGAAAACATTAGGTTACATTGGTGCTTTCCTCGGCGGTGCTATCGCTGGTACAGCACTCGGTTTGATTTTCGCTCCTGAGAAGGGTGAGGATACACGTAGTAAGATTGCAGGTGCAGTAGACGATTTCTGCAAGAAGCACGACATCAAGTTGAGCCGTAAGGACGTTGATGATCTGGTTGACGATATCAAGGACGCAGCTCCTGAGGTTTAATCATCACCTATCATGATGTTCTCTAACGATAAAAATGTAGAAACTATCGGGCAGCTCATTGAGGTGCTTAAACATTACATCGGGCTTCAGAGCGAATTTCTGAAGCTCGATATTGTGGATAAGGTGGTACGCCTGCTTACAGTCATTACCATGACCTTGGTACTGCTGGGTTTACTTACGCTTACCCTCATTTACCTATCCTTTGGCGCTGCTTTTGCATTGGCAGACTTAATAGGTAGTCTGACTTTCGGATTCTGCATTGTTGCTGCAGTATACCTATTTATATTAATATTATTTGTAATTTTCCGCCATAAGTGGATCGAGAGACCATTGGTCAGATTTCTGGCCAGCCTCTTAATGGAAAAATAACCTCCTTTTCGCAACATGACAAATCATTCAGAAATCACAGAATATAATTCCTTAAACGATATCCGACTCAAAAAAGAGGCGATACGCAAGGAAATTGATGCCGATGATGCCAAGATTCAGACTTTATGGAACTCGCTTTTCACAAAACCTGAAATCCTGTCACGCAATGCGAGTCCTAGCAAGCGACTGCAGAGTTTGCTGCAGGTGGGAGCAGGAGCATTCGACGGTGCACTGTTGGCTTGGAAACTTTACCGGAGATTCAAACCTCGGAAGAGATGAATCATATACCGTTTTGGGGAAAGGAAAGATGCCTTGAAAAAAAGTATTTTTTAGTCATCCAAAAGGGGATAAAAACAAAAAAGGGTCGCCGCTGCGACCCCAATACCTTGTTAACCTTAAATCTAATACTATGAAAAACACACATGCAAATATAGAAATAATCTATGATACTCGCAAATTTTTCTTAGCAAAAGACCTATTATTTTAATTTAATTAACTTTCATAACCCTATTTTTAAACCTTTTTCAATAAAAGTTCATCTATTTTCTACATATATCTCCATTCCATCGAAGCCAAATTCAAAGCCTTCGGGCAGCCTTTTATTCGCCTCATCGTGAAAACCTACCTGATGAGTCACATGGATAAAATAAGTATGTTTTGCTCCTATCCTGCGCGACACCTCAATAGCATCAGATACAAGCTGATGGCTGTGATGTGTTTTCTCAAATCTGAGTGCGTTAATTACGAGTGTTTCCACACCTTCCAAATAAGCATATTCTTCATCACCCATAGATTTCATATCAGTAATATAGGCAAACTTACCAAACCGATAGCCGAGAATAGGCATCTTATCGTGCATCACACGGATAGGAACAAACTCAATGTCACCTATCTGATAATGCTCATGCGGATGAATGGTATGCAATTTGAGTTTAGGAGCTCCCGGATAGAGTTTTTCTGCATTCTTCGGAAAGCAGTAAGGCATCGTATGAGGCAGCCCCGCAGTAACGATTTCATCGCCATAGATATTGATATCACCAAAGATACAGAAAGGGCGCAAATCATCTATGCCACCAACATGGTCGTAATGGATATGCGTAACCAGGACGCCATCTATCTTTCTGAAAGGCACACGCAACAACTGCTGTCGGATATCAGGTCCGGCATCTATCAGAATACGGGTATTCTCCGTTTCTATCATTGCCGCACTGCGCAATCTTTTATCATGCGGATCCGTACTTCGGCACACTTCACAGTTACACCCCAACGAAGGAACACCGCCCGATGTGCCTGTACCTAATAAAGTTACCTTCATTAATTATCAAATATTTTTCTGAAAACAACCGAATTCTTCACTTCACATTCACTTCCGGATGAATCTCTATACCAAACTTCTGCTTCACATCCTCCTGGATGGTCTCACAGAGTTTTACGATTTCCTCGCCCGTAGCACCGCCACGATTCACTAGCACCAGTGCCTGCTTATCATGCACACCGGCCCGTCCCAGACTCTTTCCCTTCCAGCCACACTGATCAATCATCCAGCCAGCCGGAATCTTTTCATGAGATTCATCGATGGTATAATGAGGCATACCCGGATAAAGAGCAGCAAGTTCTTCGTACTTAGCCTTCTCTACAATAGGATTCATAAAGAAACTGCCTGCATTACCCAACATTTTAGGATCAGGCAATTTTGCCTCTCTAATTTCTATGATGACGTCACGAAGTTGCTGGGCTGTAGGCTCAGCAATACGCTTAGCCTCGAGCGCAGAACGGATATTACCATAATCCAGATCCGGACGGAAGGTCTTCTGCAAACGGTAAATCACATGCGTTACAAGATACTTATCCTTCCACTCATGCTTAAATTTACTCTGACGGTAACTATACTCGCAGTCAGCATTATCAAACACCACTACCCTGCCCGTGGCTATCTCAACCGCTTCCACCTTATATATAATATCTTTGGCTTCCACACCATAAGCGCCGATATTCTGAACCGCACTGGCACCTACTTCACCCGGAATAATACTCAAATTCTCTGCTCCATGATAGCCATGCTCTACGGCATAAGCTACCACATCATCAAACACCTCACCACTACCACAGGAAAGGAATACCCAATCCGGATTGCACAAAGCATCATCCCCCTCTGCAGCGGCCAAAGTCTTGTTGTCTAGAACCTCAATACCCATAATAGCCGAATGGAGTACCGTACCTGCATAATCACCGGTCAGCAAGAGATTGCTGCCGCCACCCAGAATGAGCAGTGGCTGATCTGCCTCTGTCAGCAAGCCCACTATCTGTCGGGCTTCCTCAACCGATTCATACTCCAGAAATCTGCTGCATTTGGCATCGATGCCAAACGTATTGTGAGCCAAAAGGCTGTAGTTACGAATATCCTTCATATCTGGTTAAAACTATTACTACTAACTAAAAAGCTACATATTCAGTTTGATCAGTTCCCATTTTCCTCCAATCTTTTTGAAAGTAAGAGAGGTTTCCATACCATTGGCAATACCACGAATCACGAAGATTTTCCGGTTGCTCTCGGTATATTTCTGACCATAGATTATATTATAAATCATGCCGTGAGGCAGTTGAGGCGCAAAGGCAGGCCATGTTTCCGGGTCTATATCGCCTGTCATCGTACTGAAATCATCATCAGGATCAGGACCGGTAAACTTCACCGGATTATGGATGTGGCGAGCCTGGAAAGCGGTATCAGTAGCAAAATGTCCGTAAAACTTCAGGAAACTGGCATTATTATTCTGATACATAGGCTTGTAGCAGATGCTAGTCATCATCCACTGACCATTGATGCGATTAAACACAAACTGCTGAACTGTCTTTCTACTATAGAACACCTTTTCTATTACTACATGATCGATAGTAGTATCCTTCATCAGTTTCATCTGTTTCTGATTATCAAAAATCAGCGTGTAATAATCCTGGCGCATGAAGAAATGCTCCATCTTCCAATGTTTTTTTTCTATCTTCTTGGTCAGTTTCTTACCGTGATATACCGGCAGCGGGAAGACAATACGACTTTTCTGCAACTTTCTGTTAGCTGCAAAATTAAACACGAAATCATCAAAAAGCTCGTCAGCCACCTTTGGCATCGGAGTCTCCTCTATCAGTTGTTCTGTAGAGTCCATCGCTTGGGTGTCGGCAATCACCGAGTCGGATGAAGCCGAATCAATGGCAGGCGCAGGCTTCTTGTCTGTGCATCCCACAGACGTGAAACAAACGATGGTAAGCACCGCCATTAACACCATTAATAAACAGAGTTTTTTCATAAACCTATTAAATTTCTCAAATTTTCCATGCAAAAGTACAACTTTCTTTTGAATTATTTCATCTTTTAAGCAAAAAATGTTATCTTTGCAGTCAAAAAAGATAAAAATATAGATATGTTATTAGAAAAAATAGACGAACTCTTGAAAGAAGTGAGCACTTTGACTGCCCAAAACGCAGAAGAAGTAGAGCAGCTTCGAATCAAGTATCTGAGCAAGAAGGGCGAGATTAACGCCCTTATGGCCGACTTCCGCACAGTGCCAGCCGACCAGAAGAAAGAGGTTGGTGTAAAAATCAACGAACTGAAGAACGCAGCCCTTGAGAAGATCAACGGACTGAAGGAGCAGATGGAAGAAGCCGAAGCATCAAGCGATGATATCGACTTGACCCGTACCGCCTACCCTGTAGCACTCGGTACCCGCCATCCACTCACCGTAGTGAAGAATCAGATTATCGACATTTTCGCTCGCATGGGCTTTACCCTTTTCCAGGGTCCTGAGGTAGATGACGACAAGCACGTATTTACGATGCTCAACTTTGCTGCCGACCACCCAGCCCGCGACATGCAGGACACCTTCTTTATAGAGAAGACCAACAGCGACGACGTTACCAAGAATGTGCTTCTCCGCAGCCATACTTCTGGCGACGAGGCTCACTATATGGAAACTCATGAGCCACCTATCCGTGTGCTCTGCCCAGGCCGCGTTTACCGTAACGAAGCTATCAGCGCCCGCGCTCACTGTTTCTTCCATCAGGTAGAAGGTCTCTATGTAGATAAGAACGTAAGTTTCACCGACCTCAAGCAGGTGCTCCTTACCTTTGCCCGTGAGATGTTTGGTGCAGATACCAAGATTCGTCTCCGTCCTAGCTACTTCCCATTCACAGAACCTAGTGCCGAGATGGATATCTCCTGCAACATCTGTGGCGGTAAGGGTTGTAACTTCTGCAAGCATACTGGATGGGTTGAGATTTTAGGTTGCGGTATGGTTGACCCTCATGATCTTGAGGCTTGCGGTATCGACAGCAATGTCTATACGGGTTATGCCTTCGGTATGGGTGTTGAGCGTATCACCAACTTGAAATATCGCGTGAGCGACCTTCGTCTCTTCTCTGAGAACGATACACGTTTCTTGCGCGAGTTTGAGTCTGCTAAGTAAAAGATACTCAACATATAAATTAATTAATGACTATGAAGAAAAATTTAACTAAACCTGTCATCGCAGTCCTGCTGGGCGCCTTGACATTCAGTTCTTGCATCGGCTCATTTGGCCTGACAAATTCCGTACTTGACTGGAACAAGAGAGCAACAGACAACAAGTTTGTAAACGAGATTATCTTCGTGCTTATCACTCCAGCTTACGCAGTATGTTCATTTGCAGACCTTCTCGTTATCAACTCTATCGAGTTCTGGACAGGCGACAAGGTGATTGGCCAGGTAGGAACTACTAAGGACGTAATGGGTAAGGATGGTCGTATGTATGCCATCAAGACATTGAAGAATGGCTATGAGATTACCGACCCAGATGGTGAGAAATCATACTTTGTGTTCGACAAGAAGCACAAGAGTTGGTCATACAGCAAGGATGGCGATATCCGTGAGCTTTTCAGCTTCAACGAGGATGGCAGCATCCAGGCTTGCTTGCCAAGTGGCGAGAAGATCAACGTCCCAGCAGATGCCAATGGTTTATACCAGGTTCGCATGGCTATGAATGATGGTTTGTTCTATGCATTCAACAAGTAAATAATCATAACAATTCCAGCCCGATAAAAGTGCACTTTTATCGGGCTTTTTTTATAATCTCCTTTCTCTTTTCCTAAGCAAGTTCATATTTCTACGTTTCCAACCAAACTCTCCTTAAAATGCCCAAATGTAAAAAAGTGTTTAAAGAAAGCAAAGAAGTGCCTTCACCACCCTTCACCCGTAACTCTCTGACCATCAAAAGAATCGCCAAAAAGGTGAAGGGTGAAGGTTTGAAAACACCTTTTTATATATATGCGTGAAGGGTAAGGGTAAAAACCGAAAAAAAGACCCTAGGGTCAAAAATCGGAAAAACCCTAAAATAAAGAATATAATATAAAGATTAAAAATACACCCTTCACCTTCACCTCCCAAAAATCACATCCAAATTCCTGTTCTGCATGCAACAGAAAATCATCTGCAGCAATCAGTGCCGGGATATATAATCAGGAGAAAATTCTCTTTCGGAGATATCATTTTATCCTTCGGAGATATTTTCCTATTTATCGGAGATATTATTTTATCCTTCGGAGATAATTTTCTATTCTTCGGAAATATTTCTTCAAATTTCAAGATAAGGCATAAAAATATAATTTTCGCCAACTTTATTTCCCGAATCCACACAATTGTCACAAATCGCATAGCTATGAAACAGAAAAGAATGTATCTTTGCAGCATCAATCATAAAGGTTGATGTAGATATGGTCTCGTCATGACTGCCAAATCGGGCTGACGCAAATGCATTACAACCAGTGACATTCATCAAAACTTGCAACCATCTACAATATTTTTCAGTTTTTCTCGTTAATAAAAGTATGAAAAAAAGATTATTGATACTCACAATATGCCTCATCGCAACCATAAAGATGATGGCGCAGGAGTTTACCCTTCACGGCAAAGTGGTAGACGAGAACAACCAGCCACTGGAGTTTGCCATCGTTTCGGTGGCTAGCCAGGGAAAGACTGCCGTTACTTCGCTCAAGGGAGACTATAGCCTCAAACTGCATTCTGCAGACAGCGTGGTAGTCAAATTCTCATATATCGGCTTCAAGACAAAAACAAAAGTGCTGAGAAGACCGCGAGGAAAACAAACCCTGCAGGTGGTACTTCGCGAAGCAACCACCACCCTCGATGAGGTGAATATCAAGGGAGAGAAAATACAGTCGGATCAGATACAGGAACTGAAGACTAAGGACATGAAGATGACGCCATCTGCCAACGGAAATGGGGTGGAAAGTCTGGTTCAGCAACAGGCTGGCGTGAGTACCCACAACGAACTCTCTTCGCAATATAATGTACGTGGCGGAGCCTTCGATGAGAACTCCGTATACATCAACAACGTAGAAGTATTCCGCCCATTCCTGGTTCGCAGCGGACAGCAGGAAGGCCTCTCCGTCATCAACCCTTATATGGTAGATAAAATCGGTTTCTCAACCGGAGGATATGCTGCCAAATACGGAGACAAGATGAGTTCGGCTCTCGATATCACCTACAAAACCCTGAAAGCAAAAAGCAAGAAACCGGTGGTTGAAGGCAGTCTGGCCGCCAGTCTGCTGGGTGCTGACGCATACATCGGTCTGGGAACCCAGAAACTTTCATGGCTCAACAGCGTGCGCTACAAAACTACCTCTTACCTGCTCGGTTCGATGGAAACCAAAGGCGAATACAAGCCAAACTATCTGGACTATCAGACCTATCTGAGTTACCAGCCCAACAAACGCTGGAAGCTCGACTTCATAGGCTACATCTCTGATAATCACTACAACTTCGAACCGGAAGACCGAGAAACGAAGTTCGGAACAATGGAAAACGTAAAGAGCTTCAGAGTATATTTTGACGGTCAGGAGAAAGACCGTTTCCTCACCTACTTCGGTACACTCGGCATTACCCGACAGTTTACCGCCAACACCAGTCTCTCGCTTCTGGGCAGTGCTTTCTATACCAAGGAACAGGAGAAATATGACATTCAGGGACAATACTGGCTCGACGAAACCGAGACTTCAGAAAACCTGGGAGTAGGTACCTATTTCGAACATGCCCGAAACTATCTCACAGCCCGCGTGATGAGCGCCAAACTGATGCTCAAGCACAAGGTGAAGAAACATCAGATGGAAGCCGCAGTAAGTCTGAAGCGTGAACATATCGAGGAGAATTCAGTAGAATATGAGATGCGTGATTCCGCAGGATACAGTATTCCTCACAATGGCAAAGACCTCTATATGGTTTATTCTCTGAAGGCTCGCAACGAACTGAATGCCAACCGAATGGAAGCTTACATCCAGGACACCTACCGTTTTTCGGGAGGAACAGCCGACAGTACCGGGAACGGACAGACACATTACACCCTGAACTATGGTATCAGAATGAGTCATTGGAACTTCAACAGAGAAACCATCGTGAGTCCTCGTCTGTCGCTCGCCATCATACCAGCCAACCACGAGAATACCACTCTCCGTTTTGCGGCAGGTCTGTATTATCAGGCTCCATTCTTCAAGGAATTGAGAGATACATCTACGGTGAACGGCATAACCATCGCATCGCTGAACAAGAAAATCAAGAGTCAGCGAAGCATCCACTTCATCGCCGGCTACGACTATAGGTTCAAGCTAGGAGACCAACGCTATAAATTCTCTGCCGAAGCCTATTACAAAGCTTTGAGCAATCTGGTTCCTTATTCGGTTAGTAACGTGAAGGTAGTTTATTACGGACAGAACGAATGCAGCGGTCATGCGGCAGGACTCGACTTCAAGCTCTACGGAGAATTTGTTCCGGGTACCGATTCCTGGCTCAGTCTTTCGCTCATGGATACAAAGATGAAACTGGGTGGCAAGAGCATCCCTTTGCCTACCGACCAGCGCTATGCCGTAAACCTCTTCTTCACCGATTATTTCCCGGGCAGCAAGAAGTGGCGCATGTCTTTGAAACTCGCCTTTGCCGATGGTCTTCCTTTTGCAGCTCCCCACAGAGAGTTAGAGACCAACAGTTTCCGTGCCACCGCCTATCGCCGTGCAGATATCGGTATGAGTTATCAGCTGCTCGACAACAGCCGCCGGGAGAAGAAGACCTTCCTGAAGAATGTGATGCTGGGGGTAGATTGTCTCAACCTCTTCGGCATAGACAACGTAAACAGCTATTACTGGGTGACAGATGTAACCAGCCAGCAATACGCCGTACCTAATTATCTTACCGGCAGACAGCTCAATGCCCGCATTCTTTTGGAATTTTAGGACCAAATAATAGTGATTTTTCACATTATTCTAAATATTTAACCGTAGATAGTTCGCTATCTGCGGTTTTTTTCGTATCTTTGCGCCCGAATTATGCGATGACGGTTCGTCCGCTCATTCCATGGATTCAGGAAACCATTCTATAAAGAATAAAGAAATAATACATAATAATCAATTATGAGCAAACAAGTAGAAAAGATTAAGGAGCTGATCGCTAAGCGCGAACAGGCTCGTCTTGGCGGTGGCGAGAAGGCCATCGAGAAGCAGCATGCACGTGGCAAATATACCGCTCGTGAGCGTATCGAAATGTTGGTAGATGCCGGCAGTTTCGAGGAGTATGATATGTTCAAGTTGCATCGTTGCACTAACTTTGGCATGGAGAAGAAGCAGTACCTCGGTGATGGTGTTGTAGCTGGTAGCGCTACTATAGCCGGCCGTCTGGTTTACGTATATGCTCAGGACTTCACCGTAAATGGTGGTTCACTCTCTGAGACTATGGCACAGAAGATCTGCAAGGTAATGGATATGGCTATGACTATGGGTGCACCTGTTATCTGCATGAACGACTCTGGTGGTGCCCGCATTCAGGAAGGTATCTGCGCCCTCGCTGGTTATGGTGAGATTTTCGAGCGCAACATCCTCGCTTCTGGTGTCATCCCACAGATTTCTGCCATCATGGGCCCTTGCGCAGGTGGTGCCGTTTACTCTCCAGCTCTGACCGACTTCATCATCATGAAGGAGCAGACTTCTTACATGTTCCTGACTGGTCCTAAGGTTGTCAAGACCGTAACTGGTGAGGACATCGATGCAGAGCACCTCGGTGGTGCATCTGTTCACGCAACCAAGAGTGGTGTTACCCACTTCGCTGCTAAGACTGAGGAAGAGGCTATCGAGATGATCAAGAGCCTGCTCTCTTACATCCCTAGCAACAATACAGAAGAGGCTCCACGCGTAGAGTGCACAGACCCTATCGACCGCATGGACGATACTCTGAACGAGATTATCCCAGACGATCCAAACCAGGCATACGATATGTATAAGGTGATTGGTGCTGTAACCGATAACGGAGAGTTCTTCGAGGTTCAGCCTAAGTTCGCCAAGAACATCATCACTGGTTTCGCCCGCTTCAATGGTCAGAGCGTTGGTATCGTAGCCAACCAGCCAGCAGCTTACGCAGGTGTACTCGATGTAAACGCTAGCCGCAAGGCAGCCCGCTTCGTTCGTTTCTGCGATGCCTTCAATATTCCTATCGTATCTCTCGTAGACGTACCAGGATTCTTGCCAGGTACAGGTCAGGAGTACAACGCTGTCATCCTCCACGGTGCACAGTTGCTCTACGCTTACGGCGAGGCTACCGTGCCAAAGATCACTATCACATTGCGTAAGAGCTATGGTGGTAGCCACATCGTGATGGGTTGCAAGCAGTTGCGTGCTGACTTGAACTTCGCTTGGCCATCTTCAGAGATTGCCGTAATGGGTGCCAGCGGTGCCGTTGCCGTTCTCTGTGGTAAGGAAGCTAAGGCTAAGAAGGAAGCTGGCGAGGATGTAAAGGCATTCCTGGCTGAGAAGGAGCAGGAGTATACTGACAAGTTCGCTAATCCATATCAGGCAGCTCAGTATGGTTACATCGATGATGTCATCGAGCCACGTAACACACGTTTCCGCATCTGCCGTGGTTTGGCTCAGCTCGCTACCAAGCGTCAGAGCTTGCCAGCTAAGAAGCATGGCTGTATGCCAATGTAATATAGAAATGTTGAATGTTGAGTGTAGAATGTTGAGTTATATACAGACTCAACATAACAGAAGGGCGCAAGCCTAATTCAACACTCAACAATCAACACTCAAAATTAAAGTAAAAACGAATGGATAAGAATATTTATGCTGCGATTGCCATGGCACTCTATGAGTACCAGGGCAATAACGTACACGACAAGGAGCCTGGCATCATCACTATCAAGCCACGTCAGACGATGTGGAACGCCAAGTTCTTGAGTTTAACAGCTAAACCATAATGTAATAGAAATGAAAGAGTTTAAATATACAATTGACGGAAAAGAATACAAGGTTCAGATTGACGCTGTTGAGGGTAACATCGCAAGCGTGAACGTGAATGGCGAAGCTTACAATGTTGAGATGGAACAGGAGGCTGAGCCAGAGAAGAAGAAGGTTGTGCTCGGTCAGCCAGCAGCTGCATCTGATGATGTTGAGGCTACTCCAGCAGCCAACGTAAATACAGCCAATGCTGTAAAGGCTCCTCTCCCTGGTACTATCACCAGCATCGAGGTAGCTGTTGGTCAGGAGGTGAAGGCAGGTGATACTGTTGTCGTTCTCGAGGCTATGAAGATGCAGAACAACATCGAGGCTGAGAAGGATGGCAAGGTTACAGCTATCTGCGTAAAACCTGGTCAGGCTGTGCTTGAAGAGGATGCACTCGTAGTTATCGAGTAAATCAAGAATTTGAGAATTAGAGAATTATACTTCCAGATTCGGGATTATAATTCGGGTTCTTATAAAGAATATCAAAGGTCGCAAGCTGTTAATTGTTTGCGACCTTTTTCTATACTGCTGTATGAGCATAAACTGCTATACAAAGTAATTTTTTACTAAAGAAAAAAGACATAAAGTACTATAAAATGATAGATTTAACAGAAGAACAGATAGAAAGATACAGCCGCCACATCCTCCTTCAGGATGTAGGCCTCGAGGGGCAGGAAAAGCTCCTCAATGCCAAGGTGCTCATCATTGGTGCCGGAGGATTGGGTTCCCCAGTTGCCCTCTACCTCGCTGCGGCTGGCGTGGGACATATCGGTATCGTGGATGCCGATGTGGTTGACCTCAGCAACCTGCAACGACAGGTCATCCACCAGACCAAGGACTTGAACACCCCTAAGGTGGAAAGCGCCAAGGAGAAGATGATTGCCATCAATCCTGATGTGGAGGTAACAACCTACCATACGTTCCTCGCCTCAGACAATGCCGAGGAAATCATCAAGCCATGGGATTTCGTCATTGATTGCACCGACAACTTCCCGGTGAAGTTCCTCATCAATGATGCCTGTGTGCGACTGGGCAAGGCATTCTCGCATGGCGGCATCCTGAGATTCCAGGGGCAGACCTTCACCCATCTTCCAGGCACGGCTTGTTACCGTTGTTTCTTCAAGGAGCCACCTCCAGCAGGCGCTGTTCCTACCAGTAGCCAGGCAGGAGTCCTTGGTGCCATCGCTGGTATGCTCGGAACCATCCAGGCTGCCGAGGCGTTGAAGTACTTCCTCGGTGTGGGCGAACTGCTCACCGACCGATTGCTCACCTTCGATGCCAAGACGATGAACTTCCGCACCATCAAGGTAAAGAAGCGTGCATCCTGCGAAATCTGCGGCGACCACCCTACCATCGATCATCTCATCGACTATGAGCAGGCTTCGTGTGATTTGAAACACCACTAAGATTTAGTGATTATTTTCGAATAAACACATATAACAAAAAGCAAAGTCACAATACCCAGCTCTATCAGCTAGATATTGTGACTTTTTTCAGAACCGTCCCAAAGCCCAACAAAGAACAAAAACCTTGATTATAAGATACTTTATAAAACATTTCTCCCATTTTTCTTGCATGATTCAGATAATAATCGTATTTTTGCAGCAGATAAAATACGCAAGCTTATGAAAGAGAAAAGATATACATTGCCAGAAGAGCAGAAAGATGCAGCTTTCGCAGCAGAGCCAGCACCAGCCTATCACGGAAATGCCGCCATAGCACTTTCCGAGGATGAATGTGCAGAAGAAGATATTGACTGGAATAAAATTCCTGTTGGCTGGCATCCGGCTAATGAAGAAGAAGCCATGGCTAGGATTGAAGCTATTGAGGCGGAATATGAGAATGGGCAATATATTGATGTAGAAGATTTTGAAAGAGAACTTAAATCAGAAGGATTATGGCTCATATAAATTATCTATCGCTACGACGAAGCCAACGACCTCATCATTTTCGTAGATTTATGGGATATGAGAAGAAGCCCTAGATATCTGATCTGACAATTCAAAAGAAAACTATAAAGGAAAAAACTTATGAAGGAGAAAAGATATCCATTACAAGAAGAGCAGCCGATTCCAGTTGGCTGGCATCCGGCCAATGAAGAAGAAGCCGTGGCTAGGATTGAAGCCATTGAAGCGGAGTATGAAAGGACAGGTGTTAGCTATAATGAAGAAGAGTTTTTCAATAAACTAAATGAAGAACGAACATGGTCAAATGCAGATGACTTTGAAAAAGAACTAACGGCACAAGACCCGTGGCTAGAAGATTGGAAACGTTCTATCAGTATAGAAGATTTTAGAAAGAACTGCAAGAAGAAGCTTTTTCCGTAACTTTTCTTCCATTTTCCTTGCACTATTCAAATAAAAAACGTATCTTTGCAGCAAAATAAATAACAATAACATTAATAGGAGGAACAGAATTATGGCACTAGCAATAAAAGCAATACCAACACTCTACGGTGAGGAGGCTCGTCGTTTCCAAGATATGGCAGACGAAACAGAGCGCCAATATGATATCAGTCCCAAGCGAGACATCAAAAAAGATCCTCGCTATCGTGCAATGCGCACAATACTCGAAAGGTCAAACATTAATTATTAACAGTATGGGATTTCTTGAAGATAAATGCATATTAGACTTGATAACGGATGACATTCTTAACGAGTGTCATCCTTTTGTTTGTGGCGATGATGATATGGATGAATTCTTTGCCAAAGATGCATTAACTTATACCCACTATAAAATGGGAAAATCTTATTGCTTCCGATTAAAAGACGATCCACAGAATATAGTTGCTTGCTTCACCATATCAAATGATAGCATTCGTATATACGATTTACCAAGCAGCAGACGTAATGCTATGTGGGGAATAACTCATAGAGAAAAAATGCTCACCAGATATCCAGGTGTCCTTGTGGGAAGATTAGCCGTCGCAACTAAGTTTTCCAATAAAGGCATTGGCTCTGAGGTTTTAGATTTTATCAAGATGTGGTTTCTAGATGATGCAAACAAAACCGGTTGCAGATTTGCGATTGTTGAAGCCAAAAACGAACCCAATGTTTTACGCTTTTATGAGAAAAACAATTTCAAGACTCTATTCCCTAGAGAAATTGACGAAATATTCTATACAAAACCTCCTAAAAGCGAAGAAGAAAGAAAAGAACAACAAAAGAATCCTCGCCAGTTAAAAACGAGACTGATGTTTAGTGATTTGCTAGCCGATTCCCTATAAAACAAGATATTTCAGGACAGGACCGAATGCCGCTTGTAAAAGGTCTATCTATAAATTATATTCCCCAACTCTGACACTCGGAACAGGATTCTAGCGCCCCCGCATTTCACGGGAGCGCTAGAACTAAAATATACGTAATAAGCTAAACTCTCGCTGAAAGCCCAAAAGCTCCTAGCTCAGGGCAGCACCCTGGGTACACTCGCAATCAGCACCGAGATGATAAGTTACCAAGCCTTCCTCATAGGTGGTGTCCAATACCTGAACCACGGCACTATCCCTATCCGAATGATAACCCACATAAAACCTTATCGCATCAAAACGACGAAAATACCCCATGGCACTCATGCCATGGGGTATCATTATTATTGGGGGTGAGGCTTTTTAATCAGCCCAAATGCTGCCACTTGAATCGCGATAGTCACTAACCGACCCTTCGCTATAATCCTCTTCCTTTGCTTTCAATATTTCAGAGCCAGCGAGGATAGATGTAGTCTCCATTTGGTAGACATTCAGTTCTGGCTTTATATATTCTTTCTTTTTCATAATTCTCAGTTTTTTTTATTTGATGATAACTTTCATTGTCTTGTTTCCACGCTTCACGATGTTGATGCCCTTCTGAGGAGCGTTGAGGCGATTGCCCTGCAGGTCGTAGTATATGGCATTGTCGTCTGCAATAGTGTTGAGGCTGTCGATGGCTGTTGTGCTATCGTCGAAGCCGATGCTAAACATCTTGGCACCAGCAGCAGGAGCAGTAGAGTTGTCTACCATGTAAGCACGGAAAGGCTTGCTGCCCACCTGTGTTGTGCTTGTGTTCTCCAATAGCTTGGTAGGGTTCATCAGTTTGTCGCCCTTCACGATGTAGCAGTTGTTGTCAGCATCCTTGTCGAACACCTTCTTTGTATAGAGACCCTGGAGCTGATAGCTGCCATCAGCAGACACTACCTTTTGCGCAATCTCCTTGTTAGCTTCAGAGAAGCTGAGAGTGGTTTCACCGTTGTTCATTTTGATGATAACAGGAGTGCCAGCTGCGATGCTTGTCTCTACTTCTTTAAGTTCGATAGAACCCTCATTAGCCGAGAGAAGACTAAATGCACGGAATTTCTGCCCCGTGAGCGACACTTCATATGGCAAGCAGAGCGTAGCCCATGTGGTGCCAGCCTTCATTTCGCGGTTATAAGTAGCTGTTGTCGCTGTGAAAGGCTCGTAAGCCACGAAATCCTTATCATCGGCAAGAGCAAGGCTCGCTGCTGTAAGAGTTTCTCCTGATGCCCCAATCTTCTCGTTACCGTTCATACCTACCAGCTTACTGAAGTAGCCAGTCTCGTAGTTGGCGTAAGTGTCGTCAAACTTGTTTTCATCATAAGCTATTGCGCCTTTGAGCGAGGTGCAGCCATAGAACATGCTTCCTCTTTCTGTTATGTTTGTTGTAACGAATTTATCGCTGACATAAATAGTAGTGAGGGCTGAGCAGTCTATCAACATACCGCCCATATCCACTACCTTTGCTGTATTGAAGTTTGTGAGGTCGAGTAAGGTGAGGGCGGAGCAATTAAAGAACATAAAGCTCATATCGGTTACATTACCCGTATTGAAATGAGAAACATCAAGAGAGGTGAGTTTACCACATTCATAGAACATACATGACATATCTGTTACTTTCTTGGTATTGAAGTGAGAAACATCAAGAGAGGTGAGTCCGCTACAACCCAAAAATATGCATGTCATATTTGTTACGTTCTCGGTATTGAAGCTTGAAACATCAAGAGAAGTGAGTCCGCTACATCTATTGAACATGTGTTCCATATTAGTTACTTTTTGGGTATTAAAGTGAGAAACATCAAGAGAAGTGAGTCCGCGACAATCCATGAACATCCAGCTCATATCGGTTACTTCTTCGGTATTAAGATGCTCAATACCTTCAATTTGAGTCAGCATATCACAACCTCTGAACCAATAATAGCAACTCGTAGGACGTGCTTTTGCAAACGAGGCATCGAAGACCACTTTTTTGACATAAGAGTTTTTAGAAATCCATTCAGGATTATTTCCCCCCTCATTAAGCTCATAAGCTCCTTCGGGCTTGAATCCCTTGTAGCTGAATGTAAGAGTTCCTGTAGCATCGTCAAACATGGCATACCCACGTCCATAAGTAAAGTAACCAATCGGGCCGCAGTTGGCATAGGTGTGGTCTTCCTTGCTAGAGGAATAGTCTTTGAGGTTGAGGCAATCAGAGAACATACAAGTACTTTCAGTAACCTGATCCGTAACAAACTTATCGCTGGCGTAGATGGTTTTGAGAGCGTAGCAGCTCGAAAACATACCTTTCATATTCGTCACCTTCGCTGTGTTGAAGTTGGTGAGGTCGAGAGATTCGAGAGAGGTGCAGTTATGGAACATATAGTACATATCTGTCACATTCTCGGTGTTGAAGTTTGTGAGATCGAGAGATTTGAGAGACCTGCAGTCACAGAACATATAGCGCATATTCGTCACGTTCTCGGTGTTAAAATACTCAATGCCTTCTATTGTGGTCAGATTAGGGCAGTAATCGAACCACATATAACAGCTCGTTGGTCTTGCATTGGCAAACGAAGCATCGAAAACCACCTTCTTGATCTTTTCATTTATAGCAGACCAACCACGATTAAGGTCATAAGCTCCTTCGGGCTTGGAAGGACTGCATTTGAATGTAAGCGTTCCTGTGCTTCCTTCAAACTCGGCATAAGCCGGATATAAAAGGCTGGCATAACTTACCTCTTGAGTGGCATCTGCATCGCTGAAGTATTTGTGGCATACATCACACTGCCAGTGTTCTTTAACTCCATCTTTAGCTTCATGGTAAGTGAGTGTGTGCTTCTTTAGCTCATCAGTCTTATATTTTTTTACTATTGAATGACAAATAGAGCATTTGTATGTGGTATAGCCATGCTCGGTGCAAGTAGTTTCCACAGTTTTTATTGCATTGCCAAGGGCAGACGAGCCATCGGCATTTGTGTGCGTACAAGTTTGGAGTTTGAGTTCAAATTCGCCTACCTGCAACACGTCTCCGCTATGAATAGCCGATATTTCCCATTTGAAATATTTGTAAGATTTACCTCCCCCGCAGGTGAAGTCGTAAGAAGTATAGTTCACATCCTGAAGCTTCGTATCGTTGTTTACCTCCTGAATGAGCGTCCATTCTCCATCTTTGCCCACGTTGTTTCCATAGAGCTTCCACGACATAGGGTTGCGACCTTTACTAGTGAAGTTGTCGTTACCCGTTGTGATGGTGTAGCCCACAGGGACTCCTGCTTTGCTGGCTGCGAAGATGACATTGGCACTACCTGAGATTTTGCAGCACCACTTGGAGAAATCGCCTTCTGTCTTTTTGCCATCAAAGAGTTTCGCATAAGTCTCATTAGTGAAGCCTTGGGGATTACCTGCTAAGGCTGTGAAGGTTACTGTGTTGTCGTAATCTGTCTGCGCCATCATACTGGTAGGCACAAGCAACAACATGAGCCACATCAATGGGAATAGAGCGATCCTTCGGAACCTACCTCCCACATTGTTAATACGGTCGGCATGCGACCCATTGAATTGATTGGTAAATTTTTTCATAAATTAATATTATAATTGTTATTTAAATTTGTCTGCTTATTGTTAAGTTCACTCCAGAAAATACAAGAGGTTTATTAAGAAGATAAATATGGATGCACCCCCCGATGATAATCAGGGCTACCTCTATCCTTGGTATAGTTTCTATATTTCCTGCATGTTGCAAATATAGTGAATTTCTCCGAAAGAGGGTGCAGCTTTCCCCTGTTCAAATCTTTATCAATCTGAAGCTCATTTATCTGCTGGTGCAAAGCTTGCAAATCTATTTTCTTTGCCATAACGGTGTACCTTCCTCCCCTTTTCCGTGCTCCACTGATTCCCTAAGCAGAGAAGATTGTTAGAAACAGGATTGCTATTATAAAATGATGGCGTAGGAATCTTATTACCCTTAGCCTCATCCTTGCCTTTCAGGTACCTCGGAATGGACCACAGCGTCAAGGATAAGAAGCAACAGAAGCCTACGCCAAGCAGGTATATATATGATAGCATAGGGTGTACCCCCTCAGTCGAAGGGGCACACCTATGCCATGTGTATATACACAGTGGGTAGACGCCCACCGCAGTCTCCATCTGAACGCTTATGAAATTTCCGAGGTTTCGAAAGGTCAGAAGAAACGTCAAGCAAACGTCTTCAATTTAAAATAGGCCAAGCCATGGATTTTTACTTAGCCAGCGACTCATCGCCAGCCATCCACAGCAAGACAACTGCAAAAGTACGAAAAAGAATTGGCTTCACAAAATTTTGGGTCTTTTTTCTTGCATATCTCATTTACTTTTCTTATCTTTGCCACCAAATTAATAACAATAACATAAAAAAGGAGGTTATTATGCAAGCAACAAAGAACAATACAAAGGAGGAAAACATCAGAAAGTTTAAACAACTCCTAAAACATAAAGAGGAAATGCTCGAAAGAGCAAAACAATATGATGGCATTGACATTTATGCTAAAACAGAAATCCACTATTAGATGAAATCAAAGCTGATTTCGAAAAGTCGACAAATGATTTAAAAGAGAAATAGTTTCTTGCAAATCCCAAATAAAATTGGTTATAAAGCAGCATATATTCAAGGCTTTTGCCCTTACAGGGCGCAGGGGGACAACGCCTTAACACCCAGGGTGTTGCCCTGGGCTAGAGAGTGTAAACTAAACTGTGTCAAGCTACAATAAAAGTAGTTTAACACAGTTTTTATATTATGGAC